>R18__coassemble_1611_pt1 | contig 23154 bp, 17 predicted proteins | sample R18__metabat2_low_PE_032 | metagenome-assembled genome bin R18
AAACGGCGTCTGCTTCGGCAAAAGTCCGGAGCAGACAAGGGTTTTCAGCGAAAAACGGCGTCTGCTTCGGCAAAAGTCCGGAGCAGACAAGGGTTTTCAGCGAAAAAAACGACCTCGGAAATGGATTCCGAGGTCGTTTGCTTGTCAGGTGTCAAGACAAGGCGGTGCCGGGGGTCAGAGCACCAGGTTGTCTTCTTCGAGGGTGACGAGACGGTGTTCGCGGATGACCTGCTGCGTCAGCTCGTTGTTGTCGGTGCGGAGAATGAGGATGCCCCGCTTGTCCCACAGGAACGAATACAGGTATTCAATGTTGATGCCTGCCCGGGTAAACAGCGAGATGGTTTCGGCCGCCGTCCCCGCCACGTTGTTGAGCGAAATGGCGAACACTTCGGTCATGCGGATGAGCAAATCGTGCTTTTTCAGGGCCTCAAAGGCCTTCAGCGGCTCGGCGGCGATGACGCGGTAAATGCCGTATTCGGCGGTGTCGGAAATCGACGAGGCGATGATCTGAAGATTTTCCTGCTTGATGATGTCAAGCGTGCGGTTGAGCGTACCCGGACGGTTCTCAATGAAAAAGGAAAGTTGATGTATCATGGGACGGGAAAATTAATAGGTGATTCTGAGGTCTTTCACGCGGACAGCCTTGCCTTCCGATTTGGGCAGCGAACCCTTGGGCAGGAGCTTGACCTTCGGGGTGACGAGGATTTCATCCTTCAGCTGACGGGTGATTTCCTTGGTCAGCGACTGCAGGGCGCCGAAATCGTCGGTGAAGAGTTCGCTGAGCTCCACTTCGACGGTCATCAGGTCGTTGTCGTCGGCCGTCTCGAGGGTGATGAGGTAGTCGTTGGTCAGTTCCTTGAAATGCATCAGAATGGCTTCGACCTGGATGGGGAAGATGTTGACGCCCTTGAGGATAATCATATCGTCGCTGCGGCCCTGCATGCGGTCAAGACGGATGTGGTTGCGGCCGCAGGGGCAAGTGCCCGGCAGGATGCGCGTCAGGTCGCGGGTGCGGTAGCGGAGCAGGGGCATGGCTTCGCGGTTGAGGGTGGTCAGCACCATTTCGCCGACCTCCCCTTCGGGAACGGGCTCCAGCGTGACGGGATCGACGATTTCGACGATGTAGTAGTCTTCCCAAATGTGCAGACCGTTTTGCTCGGGACATTCGAAGGCGACGCCCGGGCCGCACATTTCCGACATGCCGAAACTGTTGTAAGCCTTGACGCCGAGCATTTCCTCGATGCGGCGGCGGGTGGCCTCGGAATGGGGTTCGGCGCCGATGACCAAGGTCTTGAGCTTCGTGTCGCGACGGGGATCGACGCCTTGTTCGAGCATCACCTCAAAGAGACGGCTGGCGTAGGAGGGGATGGCGTGCAGGGCGGTCGTGCCGAAGTCTTTGATGAATTTGATCTGACGAAGGGTGTTGCCGGCGGCGGCGGGGACGGTGAGCATGCCCAGACGCTCGGCGCCGTACTGGAAGCCCAGACCGCCGGTGAACATGCCGTAACCCGACGAATTCTGGAAAACGTCGCCGGGACGCAGGCCGACCATATAGAGGCAACGGGCCACGGCTTCGGCCCACTGATCGAGGTCACGCTGGGTATGGAGCACGACGGTGGGGTTGCCGGTGGTGCCGGAGGAGGAGTGGAGGCGGACACATTTTTCCAGAGGAACGGCGGCCATGCCGAAAGGATAGGTGCTGCGCAGGTCGTTCTTGGTGGTGAACGGTATTTTTCTCAGGTCGTCAAGGGTGTTGATGTCCTGCGGTTTGAGGCCGATTTCGGCGAAACGCTGACGGTAGAAGGGCGAATTCATGCATTGTTCAACCGTTTTTTTCAGACGTTCGGTCTGCAGGCGGCGGATGCCGTCTCTGCTCAGGGTTTCCAGTTCTTTGTGAAGGTACATGATCTTGTTGTGACAGGAGCCGGGCCGGGCAGCAGGCACAGCCTGGACTCTGGTTGGTATTGTTCCGACAAAGGTACGACAAATCTTGGCATTTTGCCCCCCGTTGCCTACTTTTGCACTCCAAAATAAGCCGACACATATGCATACCGAGAAAAAAGCGAAGGTTTCTTCCTTTCCCGTCACGCAGGAATCAGAACTGCTTGTCTTTCTGACGGAAGCCCTCAAAGACCGGTCGCGGACGACCGTCAAATCGCTGCTGACCCACCAACAGGTGACGGTCGGAGGGGAAGTGGTCCGTCAGTTCGACCGCAAACTCCTGCCCGGCGACACCGTCACGGTCCACTGGGACAAGGGCATCACCACCTTGAAGCACCCGCGTCTGAAGATCGTCTACGAAGACCGATACTTCATCGTGGTGGAAAAAGGGGCGGGACTGCTGTCGATCGCGACCGCCCGCGAGCGTGAAAAAACGGCTTATTCGATTCTGAGCGAGTATGTCAAGCAGAAATCGCCGGGCAACAAAATCTTTGTCGTGCACCGTCTTGACCGGGAAACTTCCGGCCTGCTGCTCTTTGCCAAAAGTCAGGAAATCCAGCAACTGATGCAGGGCAACTGGCGCTTTGCCGTCAGTCAGCGCAAGTATGTGGCCGTGCTGGAAGGCTGTCTGCGCACAGGCGACGGCAGCGGCAAGGGGACGGTCACCTCATATTTATGGGAGAGCAAAGCCTATATCGTGTATGCTTCGAGCCATCCGGAAGACGGGGAGAAGGCCGTGACACATTATAAGGTATTGAAGAGCAACGACGCCTACAGCCTGGTGGAATTTCAGTTGGAAACCGGCCGCAAGAACCAGATCAGGGTTCAAATGAACAGCATCGGCTACCCGGTGGCCGGTGACCTGAAATACGGCGGCCACAAAACGAAGATGAACCGCATGGCCCTGCACGCCTGCGCTCTGTCGTTCACACACCCCATCACCGGCGAGAAAATGTCGTTCGAAAGCCACATCCCCGAAGAATTCGAGGCCATGGTCCGATAAGCGGTGTCCGTTCCCATCGCAAGAGGAGATTCGCGAAGGGAACGAACGCTTGACAAATGACCGGCCAACGATTTTCCCGCCGCCGCAAAAAAAAGTTGTACAGACGCGTGATGGCGTCTGTACAACTTTTTGGGGGTCAACCGATGATGTCCGGTTCAATGCTGAGCAGATTGGATGTAGTCTTTCAGTGAATCGACGTACTCGGTGAAGGCCGCGGTGCCTTCCGGCGTGATGCGGCATGTGGTGCAGGGCATTTTTCCTTTGAAGCCTTTCTCTACGGTGATGTAACCGGCTTCCGTCAATTTGTCAAGCTGAACGCTGAGGTTGCCTGCGGTGGCATTGGTCTGCTTGCGGATATAGACGAAATCTGCTTCGTCGACGCTCACCAACAGCGACATCACGGCCAGTCTCAGCTCCGAATGGAGCAGCGGATTGAGTTTCTTGAACATGGCTTACTTCTTCAAACATTTGACAACCACGCCCGTCAGCGCCAAAACAACTCCGGCCACCACGAAAAGAAGCATTTGGGCGGTGCCCAGCGGGATCATTGTTGCGACGATGGCGCCTCCGACGCCGATAAGCAGCCCGGAGATGATGATGGGCCAGCTTTTGAGGATGGCGCCCGTAATGTTCTCTGCCATACCGAACAACAGGATGATGACGAAGGTCAGGTCCATGGGGGCAAACGACAGAGCGCACGTGCTGAGAACGATGGCAAAGGTGCCGAAAGCGCTCCACGTCCATCCCAAAAGATTGCTGATCATGTTTGACGGAACCTTTCCGGCCTTTTTGTCGAGCAAGTAGCCCAGGGGATATCCGATCATCGGCATGGCGAACCAGAGCAGATTCCAAGCGGCGCTGCCCGTTCCTTTCCAGAGAAAATAGATGATGACGGCCATGACGGTCAGCAGGGCGCCCCACAAGATGAAGTGTGTGCCTGATTGTTTCGCGATGATGCGACGATTGTTGTTCAGCGTTTCGTTGATGAGGTTGAGACTCTGTTCGGCGTTCATTTGAGCATTGTGTTCCATAATTTTTGAATTTGAATTTGAATTGTTGTTAGACTTTAATGTTTGGATTGATCAGCGCTGCGCATCACTTTCAAATCCGATGCAAAGATAAACCAGTTTATATTATAAACCAAATATTTTTCGAAAAAAATTTTGGGTTTTGATAAAAAAAGTAGAAAAAGCTTGTCTGAGCGGGTTACAAGCGCACTTTAGTCCGAATTTTTTTTGTGCGATTCGCATCGTGACGTTTGCCTGTTTATAAAGGGCAAGCCCGGAGGGACGGTTTACCTTATATATTATAGGTGACGTGCGGCCGGATGGTGTACCGGGCTCTGTTTTGATGCGGATGCGTTTGGGAAGAGGGTAACTGTTGTGTGAAAGGGCGAACAGCGTCGGGATGGTTTTTTCCAAAAAACTGATTATCAGTGGTGAATAAAATATTTCAAAAAAAACCGCTCCAAAAACTTGGAGGCACAGAAAAAAGCACTACCTTTGCAACCGCATTTGAGAAATCAAACGCACATCTTTGACATTTTGAAAGAGGTTTCAGGTAGGGGGTTCCTTTGACTGGCTGAAAGCAAACGGCAGGCCGAATTTATTCGGACATGACGTTGACAGTGTTTGCACCCCCGCGGCGCTTTCGTGCAAGCCGAACCCAAAGGAACAAGGTTCCTTTGACTGGCTGAAAGCAAACGGCAGGCCGAATTTATTCGGACATGACGTTTGATTTCAGACAGAAAAGAACAATCGAAGATTGTTCTTTTGGTGAGGCGCCGCCGAAAACCTCGCAAAAATCGAAGATTTTTGCGGAAATAGCTCAGTTGGTAGAGCACGACCTTGCCAAGGTCGGGGTCGCGAGTTCGAGTCTCGTTTTCCGCTCCAAACGTCAGTGACCCGACTTAAGAACCGGCAGCGGCCGGCTTTCACGCTGACGAACATTCTGAAAACCATACCCAGGTGGTGGAATTGGTAGACACGCTACTTTGAGGGGGTAGTGAACGTTCGTTCGTGTGAGTTCGAGTCTCATCCTGGGTACTTCCGAAAGGAAGACAATGAAAATGCCTAGATGGCGAAATTGGTAGACGCGCTAGTTTCAGGTACTAGTGGCTGCAAGGCTGTGCAGGTTCGAGTCCTGTTCTGGGCACATTTTCAAAAGGCTGATAATCGATTGGTTATCAGCCTTTTTTTCATCATTCACTTGAGCCAGCCCCTGGCGGCCGACCGTTTTAGAAAACCGTCATGACAACGTCTCCGATTCTTCCCGTAGAAATCGTTTTCCATCCTTCCTGGTGGCACCGCCACGCCGGCATCGACTTCGACCGTGATTTCTTTTACGATCCCCGCCGCCGGGTGGAGGATGAGCGCAAAATGGAACAGCTGCTCTACGAGCGTTTCGGCCAATGGGGGCTGGGCGCCGACCGCGACCGTGACCTGCCGCAAATCGGCGCCGTTCACAACGCCGCCGGTTACCTGCTCTCGGAGATGCTCGGCTGCGAAATCGTCTACGAAGCCGACGCGGCCCCCCAAGTGATTTGCAGCCACCGCGAAGACTTCGATCTGGACGTTGAAGCTGTCTTTCAAGGCGAACCTTTCCGCCGCTTCGTCGCTCTCGTCGAAGCCCTCAAGCAAAAATACGGCTACGTGACGGGCGACGTCAACTGGAGCGGCGTGCTCAATCTGGCCATGGACGTCAAGGGGGAGAACATCCTGCTCGATATGATGATGGACCCCGAGGCGACCCGGCAGTATTTTGAAAAGATCGCCTCGGTCATCGAACGTTTTTTCTGCTACGTACAGTCGCAGACCGGCTCCAATTCCGTTTCGGTCAACCGCCTGGTGCGCTTGTTGCCCGGGGCAGTCTACCTCCATTCGGAGTGCAGCCACACCATGATTTCCGAAGAAAACTACCGCGACTTGCTGCAACCCATCGATGTCAGATGGAGCCAGCGCTACCGTCCCTTTGGCATCCACTATTGCGGAAAAGACCCTCACCGCTATGCCGAAAGCTTTGCGCAATTGCCCCATCTCGATTTTCTCGACCTGGGCTGGGGCGGAGACGTGGCCGCTTTGCGCCGGGCGCTGCCCGACACCTTCTTCAACCTGCGCCTCTCCCCGGTGTTGCTCAACACTTACTCCGAATCGGAGATGGAAAACATCATCACCGGCCTGGTCGACGCTTCGGGTGATCTGTCGAAAACCGGTCTGTGTTGTGTGAATATGGACGATGCGGTAGAAGACAGTAAAATAGATGCCCTCTACCGCATCGCCGCAACCCTGCGCGAACGGGGTTGATCCATTATCGGTTGACCGCCATCTTGAGGGCCGTTTCTCCTTGTCTGACCATGACCAGTGACACGGCCGAAGGAGCTGTCCAGACCAAACGTCCGTCTGAGGCCTGAGCCGTGCCGAGCAGCCGGCCGTCAAGGGCATAAAAGCTGACGGGCAGACGGTCGTCCAATCCTTCCAGGCAGATTTCTCCGAAACAGCTGTAGCCCAAAAGGTCGGGTTTCAGCACCATCTCCTCTCCGGCCACGAAATCCTTGAGCAGTATATTGATCAAAAGATTCTTCATTCCACCGGAGGCGGTCAATTGCGTCCAAACGGTACCGTTGCTTGAAACATAAGAGGAACCGTCAGAGGGTTGATCATCAAGGGCGATGGGCCATTTGCTGTCGGAACAGACCCAATAGCCGACCTCCATCGTGGTATTGTAGGGCAGGTCGATGGCCGCCCCGCTGATGTCAATATCTGTCCAGTCATTCTTGAGCAGGGTGTCGGGTTCCACCTCAAGGAGGGTTTCGCCGTTCAGTTTCAAGAAAGCGGCACTCGACATATGCTCATCTTGCCCTGGCTCGCCTGACACGATGTAGGAAATTTTCTGCAGGGTTTTTCCGGTGTGGGGTGACATTTCTTTGGCGGTAAACAATACCTTGGCATAAGTCTTCAGTTGTGCGGTACCGAATCCGATGCGGTTCTTGTATAAGCCGTTGTTTTTGCTGAGGGTCACCTCGTTCCAACCTTGGGAATGAGCGAGGTAAACATCGATGAAGAAGGCTCCCTGGGGAATGTTGAGCGTGGCCCGCCACGGGGAGAAAGTTTCGGCCTGTATGGAAACCGTCACTTTCTTGATGGCGGTATCGAGCGGCAGGCTGAAATAGCCCGCTGAGTCGCTGTAAGCCTTCTGCTCTCCGACAGCGACACAACCCCCTTCGACAGGAGTGCCCCATTCGTTCCTCAGATAGCCGAACAGACGATGCCCATCCTGATAAATGAGATTGAATGATGCCTGGTCGTCCGTATATGCGATGTCGTAAAGATCGTAGCCCGTCAGGTTCCCGTCCCAATCGACGTTGGAGGGGGAGGTGTTGGCGTTGAAGGTGGTGGTGCCGTTGCCGAAGGAAATGGCACCGCCGTCGCCGTTGGCCTGCATGAGCTTGAAACATTCGTGAATGAAGACGGCGTTGATGCCCTGCCAGGATGACCACCGCTTGGCGGCGCTGATTCCGCCGACCAGGCGTTGGCTTTTGTCGACGTGATAAATAAGGAGCCCCGCCGTGACGGACGCATCCCATTTTTCGCCGTTGCGGAATTCGTAACAGAAGAATTCGTTGATGGAATCGCAAGGCGACTTGAACGCCGCATTGGTCTGAAGGGGAGCCAGCGTGACATGGCCCGACGCGGCCGGCAGCTCGGGAATGGAATCCATCCAACCGAGCAACAGACGTTCCATGCAATTAAAATTGGGCGGGGTCTTGCCCGAATTGTTGTAGTTGCCCGAGCCCATCAGGGAATAGGCCCCCAGTCCGGCAGCCGTTCCGTTGACGTCGTCGTTGGTGTCGTAAAAATCAGGCAGTCCGAGCACGTGGCTGAATTCGTGGCAGAACGTGCCGATGCTGGCCAGCCGGTTGCCGGATTGACCGCGGTATTCTGAGGTGCAGGCGTAGCTTGACAGACGTTTCCCGTCAAAGTAACGTTTTCCGGTCACGGACCAACGATGGGGCCAGATGGTCCCTTCGGTACCTTCTGCGGCATTGTAACCGGCAAAGTAAAAGAAGACGTTGTCGATTAAACCGTCTTGGTCGATGTCATATCGGGTGAAATCGATGATCGAGTCGGCTATCTGGCAGGCTTTGGAGAGCAGGAGCGGAGCCCCGTCTTGGGTCTGCCCTTTGCTCGCTGTGAAGACGTGCATCGAATCGGGGATGGTGATGGGGCCGACTACATCGAAGATGGGGTTGAAGCGCCCGCAAGACTGGTCGGTGAAGTAGTCTTTAACCGAACCGGTGGCGCCGTCGACGGTAAATGCACTGTCGTTCAGCAAGGCAGACAAAGCGCCTTGGGCATCAGGGGTGGTAAAACGGACATCTGAAGTTTCGATGAGCAGCACCAGAAAATGATGTGTGCCTATTGACAGCGAAGCGTGCTCGGCGGCGTTTTGTCGCGGGGCGGTCTCCTGCTGCATCAGCATGGCCGTCCGTTGCCGTCTGGCGGCTTCTATTTTCAGTGCGGAAGGTTCGTGGCCTTCACCCGTGGGCTGCAAAAATCCGTCTTTTCCCCGCTCGACCACCTCGCCGTCGAGGGTCATCCAATTGAGGAACTCGTCGCCGTGCAACTGAACGGTGACTTCGGAGCCGTCGGGTTGGGTAAGGGTAATGGGGTAGGGATAGGCAATCACCCCATGGACGGTGGCCGGCAGCCAACAGGCGGCCAGTGCAAGCAGGAAGGCGATCGGTTTTTTCATATGGCAAATGATTTACAGCGGTTTCATATTGGCGAATCTGAGCAGAAGCAACTTGAAGCCGGCGTGGGTGAATTCCACGCCGATTTTGCAGTTGTCGCCGCTGCCCTCTATTCTTTTGACAATGCCTTCCCCGAAGCGCTCGTGCAACACGTGTTGGCCCACGGTGAAGTTGCCTTTCGATGTGGCCGCCGCATCGGCCGCGGACTGAGCGGGGGCGGAAGATGGCAGTTTGCTCCATTTCCGCTCGGACGGAGCCGGCGGGGTATAAGCCGGTTTCCGGGCGGCCGGTGAGGCATAAGCGGGTCTGGACGACGTAGACTTGGAAGGGTAGCCCGATGCCGGGCGCGCAGGCAACGAGGCAGAGCCGCCACGCCAGCCGCCGAAGTTGCCCTGTGCCCCGCCGAAGAGCGCAGGCGACGGGGTCTGGCCCACGGGGCGTCCGGTGCCGGGCATGTCGAGCAGGGCGGGGTCGAGGTCGCGCAGGAAACGGCTGGGACGGGTGTATTCGGTGCTGCCGTTTTTGAAACGGCTCTTGGCGTAGGTCAGGATGCAGTTGTTCTCGGCGCGGGTGATGGCCACGTAGAGCAGCCGGCGCTCTTCTTCCAATTCTTTTTCCGATTCGACGGAGAACTGGAGCGGGAAAAGGTTTTCTTCCATGCCGGCAATGACCACATTCTTGAATTCCAGACCTTTGGCGGCGTGGACCGTCATCAGGGTCACCTTCTCGCCTTCGGCCTTGTCGCTTTCGTCCTGGTCGGTCAAAAGCGAAACTTCCGACAGGAAATCGGCCAGCGCGACCGACTCGCTGCCTTCTTCCTGACGGCTCTGACAGAAGTCGTGCATGCCGGCCAAAAGGGCCTGCACATTATCCTTGCGGGAAATGCCTTCCTGAGTGATGTCGGCGGCCAGGTCGCGGTTCAGGCCGGTGTCGGCGAGCAGTTCCACGGCAAAATCGTAGGCGTTCAGGCCGTCAGCTTTCTTTCTCAAAGCCATCATCAGGTCGCGGAAACCGTAGAGTTTGCCCAGCAAACCGTTGTTGACGGGGAGCGGATAAAGGTCGGGGCGGCAGAGCACTTCCCAGACCGACACCTGCGCTTCGGCGGCCCGCTGGCTGAGCCTTTGCAGGGTGGTATCACCGATGCCACGGGCCGGGAAATTGACCACCCTCATGAAGGCTTCTTCGTCTTGCGGATTGACCGTCAGCCGCATATAGGCGATCACGTCCTTCACTTCCTTGCGCTGGTAGAACGACATGCCGCCGTAGACCCGGTAAGGAATGTTGCGCTTGCGCATCGCCTCTTCCAGCAGACGGCTTTGGGCGTTGGTGCGGTAAAGCACGGCAAAACTGTTCCAGCCCTCGCGGGTGCGCAGGCGCAGTTCGGAGACCTTTGTGGCAATCATATAAGCTTCTTCCACGTCGGAAAAGGCGCTGACAATCTGGGTGAGCGACCCTTTTTCCCTTTCGGAATACACGTTTTTGCGTATCTGGCGACGGTTCTTGCCGATGAGGCTGTTGGCGATGTTGACGATGTTCTGCGTGGAGCGGTAATTCTGCTCCAGTTTGAAGAGGCGGCATTCGGGGTAGACCTTCTGGAAACGGAGGATGTTGTCGATGTTGGCCCCGCGGAAAGAATAAATGCTCTGCGAATCGTCACCCACCACGCAGACGCGGTGATGGCGCGCCGACAGCTGACGCACGATGAGGTCCTGCGCCACGTTGGTGTCTTGGTACTCGTCGACCAGGATGAACTTGAAACGTTCCTGGTAAGCGGCCAGGATGTCGGGGTGGTCGCGGAAGAGCACGTTGGTGTAAAAGAGGATGTCGTCGAAGTCCATGGCGTGAGCCTGACGGCAACGGTCTTCGTAACGGGCATAGATCTGGGCGATGCGGGGCAGGTGCGTGTCGGCGTCACGCTGCTGATAATCGACGTTCTCCGCATAATCCTTCGGCGACACCAGGTCATTCTTGGCATTGGATATCCGGGAATAGACCACGTTGGGCTTGTATTGCTTGTCGGGCAATTCCATCTCTTTGATGATGGTTTTCAGCAGCTTTTTGGTGTCTTCGGTGTCGTAGACGGAGAAATCGGCCGGGAAGCCCAGCACCGACGATTCGGCCCGCAGTATCCTGAGGAAAATGGAATGGAACGTGCCCATCCATAGCCGTCGGGCCGACTGGGCATCGACCATGGCGGCGATGCGCTCTTTCATTTCGCGCGCCGCTTTGTTGGTGAAGGTCAGGGCGCAGATGTTCCAGGGGGCCAGTCCCTGTTGCATCAGGTAAGCCACCTTGCGGGTCAGCACGCGGGTCTTGCCGGCGCCCGCGCCGGCTATGATGAGGGAGGGCCCGTCGCTGTAAACGACGGCCTGCCGTTGGATATCGCTCAGATTTTCAAGTATTTCTTCCACTGTGTACGTATGAGTTGACCTGCGGGGCGGAAATGCTGCGCAAGTGAGGAGCGAAGGTAGTGTTTATTCGTCAAAAATCATTACTTTTGTCAGCCCAAAAACAACAAGAATCAACAATATATAAGGTCATGGCAAAGGAACTCAAGGAACTCACGCCCCGGAGCGTGGACTATTCACAGTGGTACAACGATTTGGTTATCAAGGCTGATCTGGCCGAAAATTCAGCCGTGCGCGGTTGCATGGTCATCAAGCCCTACGGTTACTCGATTTGGGAAAAGATGCACGATCAGCTCGACCGCATGTTCAAGGAAACGGGTCACCAGAACGCCTATTTCCCGCTGTTCATCCCGAAATCCTACCTGAGCCGCGAGGCCGAGCACGTAGAAGGCTTTGCCAAGGAATGCGCCGTGGTGACTCATTCCCGCCTGAAAATGTCGGACGACGGCAAGGAACTCATTGCCGACCCCGCCTCCAAGCTGGAAGAGGAACTTATTGTGCGCCCCACCTCCGAAACCATCATCTGGAGCACCTACAAGAACTGGATCCATTCCTACCGCGACCTGCCCATCCTCTGCAACCAGTGGGCCAACGTGGTGCGCTGGGAAATGCGGACCCGTCTGTTCCTACGTACCGCCGAATTCCTCTGGCAGGAAGGCCATACCGCCCACGCCACCCGTGAAGAAGCCGAAGCCGAAGCCCGGAAGATGCTGGGCGTTTACGGCGACTTCGCCGAACGTTTCATGGCCGTGCCCGTCATCCGCGGCGTGAAGAGTGCCAACGAACGTTTCGCCGGCGCGCTCGACACCTACACCATCGAAGCCATGATGCAAGACGGCAAGGCCCTGCAGGCCGGCACATCGCATTTCCTCGGCCAGAATTTCGCGAAAGCCTTCGACGTCACTTTCGTCAACAAGGAAAACCAGCCCGAATATGTCTGGGCGACCTCGTGGGGCGTATCCACCCGCTTGATGGGTGCTCTGATCATGACCCATTCCGACGACAACGGTCTGGTGTTGCCGCCGATGCTGGCCCCGTATCAAGTGGTCATCGTGCCCATCTATAAAAACGACGAACAGCGCGCCGCCATCGCCGAGCGGGCCGACAAGCTGGTGCAGGAACTGAAAGACCTGGGTATCCGCGTCCTCTTCGACAACAATGACACCAAAAAACCCGGCTGGAAATTCTCCGAATACGAGCTCAAGGGTGTGCCCGTGCGTCTGGCCATGGGTATGCGTGATTTGGAAAACGGCACCGTGGAAGTGGCCCGCCGTGACACGCTGAGCAAAGAAACCGTTGAAATTCAAGGCATCGGTCAGTCTATCCTCAAGTTGTTGGATGAAATCCAGGACAACATCTACGTCAAGGCCAAGACGGCCCGCGACGCCCGCATTTACAAGGTCGATTCCTACGATGAATTCAAGGAGCGCCTCGAAGACGGCGGATTTTTCCTTTGTCATTGGGACGGCACGACCGAGACCGAAGAACGCATCAAAGAAGAGACCAAGGCCACCATCCGCTGCGTGCCGCTCAACGGCGAAAAGGAAGAAGGCAAGTGCATGGTCACCGGCAAGCCTTCTCATCAGCGCGTCATCATTGCCCGTTCTTATTGATTCCCTGAATGGGAAATTGATGGTCCGCCCGGGGAAAACGCTCCAGGCGTGCTTCAGAAATCGGAGTAGGAGAAGCTTTTTTTCTTCTGCTCCGATGCTGATTTTCCCCAATTGCGCCACAACTCCCTGAGCGAATTGAAGGAGTCTTTGATGATGATGCCGATGCCCTGCGTGTTCATGGCCGACTTGAACGAACGGCTGTCGTTGGCGTGGCTGTAGGCTTTCAGCCTCAGGCGACGGGTCAGGATGTATTCCAGATCGAAGTCACCGATGAACTGGGTGGTGGCGCTGGATGAAACGTAATCTTCACGTTGTCCGATGTTACCGTTGATGGTCAGACGGTTGTCAAACCAGGAAGTCGACATGGCCACCTGCCATTCGTTCGTGCCGGTGTTGATGTTTTCGTTGTAATTGAAGCCCAGTGAGAAGCGGTCGGAACCGATGGCATCGTAGAGCAGGCGGTTGAGTTGGGCCGTCAGCGTATTGAGCGTGGCGCCGAAAACGGCGTTGGCATTGGCCGATCCGGTCTGCCCGTCAGATGCGTTCTCGTTGGGTACGAAGGCATTGAGCAACAAGAGATAAACCACCTGACGGTTGATGGCTTCTTCGGTGTTGACCACCGAGCGGATGCTGCGTTCGACCTCCTGACCGGCATTGGGGAAGGACAAATCCATACGGATTTCGGGCTGTTGGAGTTCGCCGGACAGATAAAGCATGCAATTGACCGGAATGGTGGTCCGGGTCAGGTTCAGCGAGGAGAGTTCGTCTTCGCTGAGCAAGGTGCTCAAATCGGCCCCTTTGACCTGATAGCTGGTGGTCACGTCGAACTGAGCGGAAAGCGGGTCGCCGGCAAAACGGATGCGGCTGCCTTGTTCGATGTTGAAATTGCGTTGGAGGATGTCACGCAGATTGAAAGAAAAATCGCCTTTCTCCAATATGTAGTCACCATACAAGGCCACATCGTTGTTGTCGTATTCAATCCTGATCTTTCCGTTGCCCCGGCCGTGGAGCCCGTCACCGGTCGCGGAATTGGTCAGCAGGCTCACCTCGGTCCCGTCGGTCACTTCCAATTGCAGATTGACGTTCAGAGCGGAGGTGCTTTCTATTTCCTCAAGCTCGTCTTGGCTTTCAGATACGGTGTCCTGACGGGCTTTCAAGGGCTCGAAACGGATGAATTCATACTCGCCGACACTGCTCGAACCCAGGGCAAAGGTAAACGCCGAAGGACTTTCTGTCCGGGCGGACAGGTCGAGGTGAAGGTCGTCTTCCGTCCCGGAAAGGGCCAGCGAGCCGCCGGCATAGACTTTTCCGAAGAAATCGGCGTCGGCGGTCCGGGGCAGGTCAAGCGACTTGAAGTGCTCCAGATCGGCGTGGAGGTCGAAGTGGATGTCGGCGAATTCGCCGTCGTGCGTCAGGAGGCCGTTCACCCTGCCTGAATGGCCCTCGCCGTCGGTGAGGCGGGCGTGGTCGAAGGCGATTTGTTTCGGACTGAGCCTGACCGTGTCATCCAGGAGCAGCGTGGTGCCCGTGGGGTGAATGTACACCCTTCCGGGATGGGTCAGCATATGGCCGTCGAGCGAAATGTCGCCGCCGTTGAGGCTGATGTTCATCAGCATATGCCCGTACGTCGGACCGGTGATGGAGAGGGTGGGCAGGGTGTAATAGGTGACCAGGTCCATGGGCACGCCGGTGGAATTCAGGTCCATCTGCAGGATGCTTTCCGACGGGAAGACACGCCCTCTGACCAAACCCAACACGCTCGGAGGAATGACGTTGCCGAGCGAATCGGGGGCAGAGCCGTGGGCGGCGGCCACCTCGCTGACCACGGCGTCGAATTCGATGGTTTTCGTCGTGTCGTTCCACCAGCTGACCGCATCCACGTCGCCCAGCAGGCGGTGGACCAGGGTCAGGCTGTCGGCGTGGACCGTTCCGGCGATGCGCGGGGTGCCCAAAAGCGAAACGGCCGTTCCTTTGGCGGTTACGGCTCCGCCGACCACGAAGGGTTTTTCTTTGGCCGGATCGGTGATGATGTCGAACACATCGTCCACGCGGAATCCTTTCACGTCGAAGCGGAGGGTGTCGGCGACAGAGGAAGAGATGACGCCGTCGGCCAGCACATAGCGGTCGCGGCCGAGGAGCTTGATGTCGTTCAACGCCAAACGCCCGTTGCAGATATGAAACTTTGAGGGTTCGATGACCCAATCTTCCTTGTCGATGCGGATACCGGGGGAGGCCAGGGATATCCAGGCCGACAAAGGGGCGTCGGCGGCGCTGCGGTGAAGTCCGGCGTGGGCTTCGAGCGCGCCCTGGGGGCTGATGGCCAGATCGGTCCAGCTGGCATACAGGTCGATGCTGTCGGGTTGGAGGTCAAGGGTGAGGGCTGCGGCCGTTTTCTGTCCGCCGGAGAGCATGCCGCCGTTGGCTTTCAAGCTCAGCCGGTCGCCGGAAGCATTGTCCAGACGGACCGACGGCATCAGGATGCGGCGTTCGCTCAGATGGATGTCGGATGATTCCAGGGCGAGTTGAAAATGACCGGTTTCGTTGTTGTATTCGCCGTCGAGGGTAGCCAGGCCATCCAGGAGAAAGGGAAGTCCGACCGATTCGGAGAGCGCCCGGGTGTCTCTGATCTGAAAATGGAATTGGTACAATCCGTCGGCGGGTTTCCAGGGACGTCCTGCGATCAAGGCGGGCAGATATCGGTTTCCGACGCCCGACATCAGGTCTTCAACCATCTGCAGACAGGAACCGGTGCCGAGGATGCGGCCGTTGACCACGGGCGACTGCAGCTGCAGGTAACTGTTTTCAGCGTGGTGTCCGGTGACCAACGTCAGCCGGTTCATGCCGAAGTGCGTGCCGTTGTGTCGCAAGGACAGGTCTTCGATTTCGAAATGCAATTTGTCCATCAAAGTTTCCAGGCTTTGCCCGTTCAGGTCTGTGGCCATACGCAACGACAAAGAGGATTGACCGTCGCTGCTTTCCAGCAAGCCCAGCCGGTGCAAATCGGCGTGGCCCACTTCCAGCCGCACTTGTCCTTGCGGCACCGGTGTCCGCCTGTCGTAAGCGGCCGAGAGGTTCAAGCGGCAGTTTTCATCGTCGCTGACCAATGTGGCCGAAGCGGAACGGTCGTTGCCTTCGGCGTGCAGGGTGACATGGCTCAAGCGGGCATCGGCGAGGGCCATCTGATGCACGTCTATGTCGGCCGTCGCCGCAAACCCATGATCGCTTCCGAGCGAGCCTTGAAGGGCCATGTCGAAGGAGGCCGGCCCGCTCAACGGCGGCAGGTCCAGTTTTTCCAAAGCCAGCGCTTCGGCGGACAGCCGGACCGCGGCATGAGCGACGGAGTCGGTGTCTTGCGCGTATTGTCCGCTCAGCATCAAATCGCCCAAAGCCGTTTCCAGCGTGCCGTCGAGGGTCAGCATCGATGCCTGCGACCAAGAGACCACACCTTTATAATATGCATGACCTACGCGGGTGAGCACCGGCGGCGCTTCGAAGGAGGGCATCAAATGCGTCAGCAGGTCGACCAACCCGGCATCCGCTCCGAGCTTTGACCAGGAGGTTTCTATGGAAGGTGCATCGGAGAGCAGGCGCTCGGCCCGGCATTGTCCGTCGATGCAGAAAAGGCTGTCGCCGCGGAAAGTCAGGGAGGCGTCGAGCCGGTCGGTCGACCCGTTGACCCGGAGGCTTCCGGTATAGACTTCCTGGGACATGCCCATCTGACGGTATGCTTGTGAGAGGGTGGGGAAGTCAGCGGCGGACACTCGCCATTCCAGACGGATGGGTTGCGTGAGGGTGCAACGGGTGAGGACGTTCTCCGAGCGCTCCATCAACAACGAAAACGCTTGCCCGCTCAGCGACGAACGGGGCAGGTCCATGCCCAGGTCCTGTACGGTAAAGATGCTGTCATCGAGCACGGCCTTCATCCGGATCTGCCTCAAAGAGAAGCCGTGGACTTCATCCAGATTGAATTTGTTCAAGGCGACATCGGCGTGCACGTGTGTCCGGCCCGTTTCACCTTCTTCAGGGGTCAGGGCAAAAGATGCGGACAACTGGGTGTTGAAACTGACGGACAGGTGATTGAGGTCGGTCGACGCCGACACCGGCCGGGAAAGAACGTCATAGGTGATGAGTCCGTCGCGGATCATCATCGATTTGAGCTGCACGGACAACGCTTTGGCTCCTTTGCCGGATTTTCCGGATGTCCCGTCGGCCTCTTCTTTCGTGGAGGAAAGCAACGAGGAGAGGTTCAGCGGCGAGGAGGGGGTGTCTTTCCGCAGGTGAAGCCTCATGCCGGACAAATGGATGTTGTTCAAGACCCAGACATCATCCATCAGCCAGGGGAGCAGGCGGACATTTCCATCGAAGCGGCGGATCTGCACGACGGGGCGGGAGAGGGTGTCCAAAAGCGCCAGGCCGTGCACCTCGACCTGCAGGCGCGACGGGATGACGGCCAGCGAGTCGATGCGGACGTTGGCCGGCAGTTCGGCGGTGAGGCGTTCCAGCAGCGCATCGGCCACTTTGGTCTGAAGGACACGGCTTTCCATCAGGACAAACGGCAGGGCTGTCAGCAGAATCAGTACCGACAGGACGATGGACAGACCTTTCTTTCTCTTTTTCAACGCTTACCCGGTGTAATTTCAAGTGAAAAACCGTACTTTTGCCCGCTGAATGGAATAGACCTTGTTCAGACAAGGCAAAAATAGTGTTTTTTCATGGAATCCGCATATATTCTGGCCATAGAATCTTCGTGTGACGACACTTCGGCGGCCGTCCTGCACAATGAGAACCTCCTGTCGAACGTCATCGCCTCGCAAAAAGTGCACGAACTGTATGGCGGCGTGGTGCCCGAACTGGCTTCCAGAGCCCACCAGCACAACATCGTCCCGGTGGTCGACCAAGCGCTGAAGCAGGCCGGCATCGGCCGGGAAGACCTCACGGCCATCGCCTATACGCGCGGGCCGGGCCTGATGGGTTCGCTGTTGGTCGGCACGTCGTTCGCCAAGGGGCTGGCCCTGTCGCTGAACCTGCCGCTCATCGAGGTGAACCATCTGCAGGCCCATATCCTGGCCCATTTCATCCAACTGAAAGACGAAACGCACACGCCGCCGGCTTTCCCGTTCCTCTGCCTGCTGGTCAGCGGCGGAAATTCCCAGATTGTCCTGGTCAGGTCTTATAAAGATATGGAGATCATCGGCCAGACCATCGACGACGCCGCCGGAGAATCGTTCGACAAGTGCGCCAAGATGCTCGACCTGCCTTATCCGGGCGGACCGGTCATCGACCGCCTGGCCAAAGAAGGCGATCCCCGAGCGTTCAGTTTCAGCAAACCGCAGATCCAGGGCTTCAACTACAGCTTCAGCGGCCTGAAAACCTCGTTTCTTTACACCTTGCGCGACGAGATGAAAAACAATCCTCATTTCATCGAAGAGCGTCGCAACGATCTCTGCGCATCTTTGCAGAAGGCGGTGGTCGACATCTTGATGGACAAACTCTACAAAGCCACCAAGGCCTTGGGCATCAAGGAAGTGGCCGTGGCCGGCGGTGTCTCGGCCAATTCCGCGCTGCGTCAGGCCTTTGCCGATTATTCGGCCCGTTACGGCTGGAAAATCCACATTCCGCGGATTTCTTACACCACCGACAACGCCGCCATGGTGGGCATTTGCGGATGGTTCAAATACCTCGACGGCGATTTCTCGGACGTTTCGGCCGCACCCTATTCCCGGGTGACGGTCTGAGCGTCGTAAAGTGAATTTTCCGCAGGGGGTATTGCCGTTCGAATTGCTCTGATACACAGTTTGTTGTAAGATTTTTCGTTTTTTTTGAAAAATTTGTTGCCCAAACAGTTGGATAAGTCGGATTTAAGCCGTTATTTTGCGCCCGATTTGAAAAGAGGACATCCGGAGCCGCATCCGGGGCAACTTTTTCCCGATCACGTTTACAGTACACGAACCAAAAAAATAAACTGAAATGTCTAAAGTTTGTCAGATCACAGGCAAGAAAGCCTTGTCGGGAAACAACGTTTCTCACTCCAGAAGACGCACCACCCGCAAGTTCGATGTGAATCTTTTCCGTAAGAAGTTCTATTGGGTAGAACAGGATTGTTGGATTCTGCTGACCGTTTCGGCAGCCGGTCTGCGCACCATCAACCGCAAAGGTTTGAACGCAGCCTTGAACGATGCCATGAAAGATGGCGTCCTTCGCATGGAAGATGTATTAATTCTTAACTGATACAAGGAGATACAGCTATGGCAAAGAAAGCAAAAGGAAACAGAGTTCAGGTTATCCTCGAGTGCACTGAAATGAAGGACAGCGGTCTGCCCGGAACTTCGCGCTACATCACCACCAAGAACCGCAAGAACACGACCGGCCGTCTTGAGCTGAAGAAATACAACCCCATCCTCAAAAGGGTCACCGTTCACAAAGAAATCAAATAACCCAAACACCGATAAGTTATGGCAAAGAAAGCTGTTGCAACGCTGCACCAGGGCGAGAAGGTCGCTTCCGTCAAGGTCATCAAAATGGTCAAGTCTCCGAAGACCGGTGCTTATTTCTTCGACGAAGAAATGGTTCCCAACGACAAGGTCAACGAATATATCAAGAAATAAAAGGATATATTTCCCCCATACGCAAAGGTTGTTTCTTCCCTCTGATGGAAGGAACAACCTTTTTTGGTATCTTTGCCCTCGCTAAATCAAACATCACCGCAGCATGGGATTGTTCAATCTGTTCTCCAAAGAGAAAAAACAGACGCTCGACCGTGGGCTCTCGAAGACCAAAGACAGTGTGTTCTCCAAACTGGCCATGGCCATCGCCGGCAAATCGTCGGTCGACGACGACGTGCTCGACCGCTTGGAAGAAGTGCTGATCACCTCCGACGTGGGGGTGGAAACCACCTTGCGCATCATCGACCGCATCCAAAAAAGGGTCAAGACTGAAAAATACATCCAGACGGAAGAACTCCACGCCTTGTTGAAAGACGAAATCGCTTCCCTGCTCATCGAAAACGGACAGGAAGAATCGATGTCGTTCGACACGCCGTCCGACCGCAAACCCTACGTCATCATGGCCGTCGGCGTGAACGGGGTGGGGAAGACCACCACCATCGGCAAACTGGCCCACCAGTTCAAGGCCAACGGCAAAAAGGTCTATATCGGCGCCGCCGACACCTTCCGCGCCGCCGCCGTCGAACAGCTGGAAGTCTGGGGTGAACGCGTCGGCGTGCCCGTCATCAAACAGCACAACGGAGCCGATCCGGCTTCCGTGGCTTACGATACCTTGAAATCGGCGGTGGCCAACAATGCCGATGTGGTGTTGATCGACACGGCCGGGCGCCTGCACAACAAAGTGGGCCTGATGAACGAACTGACCAAAATCAGGAACGTGATGCAGAAAGTCGTGCCCGGAGCCCCCGACGAAGTCTTGCTGGTGCTGGACGGTTCGACCGGGCAGAATGCCTTCGAGCAGGCCCGCCAGTTCACCGCCGCCACGGAAGTCAATGCGCTGGCCATCACGAAACTCGACGGTACGGCCAAAGGCGGGGTGGTCATCGGCATTTCCGACCAGTTCCGCATTCCGGTCAAATACATCGGTCTGGGCGAAGGAATGGACGACCTGCAGGTGTTCAACCGCCGCGAATTCGTCGATTCCCTGTTTTCCGACCTGAAATAAATACTTTGCCGCATGAAGCAGAAAACGGCCGTCGTCCAGTCGCTGGGTTGCTCGAAGAATCTGGTCGATTCCGAGCAGTTGCTCTATTTGCTCCGCGCCTCCGGCTATGAAGTCAGGCACAATGCCGACTGCCCCAAAGGCGGGGTGGTCATCATCAACACCTGCGGCTTCATTCAGGACGCCAAGGAAGAGTCGATCGAAACCATCCTCCAATATGCCGAAGCGCGCAAAAGCGGGCGCATCGGCCGTCTGTATGTGATGGGCTGCCTGTCGCAGCGCTACCGTGAGGAACTCCGGGCGGAAATTCCCGAGGTTGACGGTTTCTACGGCAAATTCGATTGGCGGAACATCCTCGTCGACTTGGGGGAAAGCCTGCCCGACACGCCGACCGACCGCCGTGTCCTGACGACGCCGCCGCATTATGCCTACATCAAGGTTTCGGAAGGATGCAACCGTCACTGCGCTTTCTGCGCCATTCCCGTCATCACCGGGCCTCACCGTTCCCGGCCGATGGAACGCATCGTCGCCGAGGTGGAGCAATTGGTCGGCGAGGGGGTGAAAGAATTCCAGCTGATCGCCCAGGACCTTTCTTTCTACGGAAAAGATCTGTACGGCCGCTTCGCGCTGGCCGAACTGACCGAGCGTCTGGCCGACATTCCCGGCGTGGAGTGGATCAGGTTGCATTACACTTATCCGCATCAATTCCCTTACGACGTGCTCCGGGTGATGCGTGAAAGAGACCATGTCTGCAAATACCTCGATATGGCTTTCCAGCACTGCAGCGACCGGATGTTGGCGCAGATGCACCGTCACATCACATCTGAAGAAACCCGGACGCTCATCGAGCGCATCCGCCGTGAGGTGCCCGGCATACACCTGAGAACCACATTGATGGTGGGTCATCCGGGTGAGACGGAAGAAGATTTTCAGGCCCTGATGAAGTTTGTGGAGGAGACCCGCTTCGAGCGGATGGGGGCATTTGCCTTCTCCAGCGAAGAGGGAACCTTTTCCGGTGATCATTATGAAGACGACGTGCCTTCCGAAGTGAAACAACGACGGCTCGACGCCTTGATGGCCTTGCAGAAAACCATATCGGAGGAAGTGGGCGAGGAGAAGGTCGGACAGACGCTGCGCGTGGTCATCGATCGTGAAGAAGAGGAGTTTTATATCGGGCGCACGGAGTACGATTCGCCTGAAGTCGATCCGGAAGTCTTCATCGACAAACGTCGGAGCCTGAAGGTCGGCGAATTCTATCAAGCCTTCATCGACCGGGCTGACGTTTACGACCTGTATGGTCATATCATTTGAATATGAGAAGTTTACGCAATATATCCGCAGCATTTGTTTTGATGCTGCTCCCGCTTTCGGGCGCGTTTTCACGCAACGATTCCGTGCCCACGGTCAAAGAATGGTTTGCCGAAGGTTGGCATAAATTCCCTGCTCAGAAAGACGACGGTCTGCAATATCGATTGTACGGTTTCCTCCGGACCGATCTGGCCGTCCAAAGCCGGGCGATGAAAACTTCCGTACAGGGCCTGTTCCCGGCTTATCCCTTGCCTGCCTCCTACAACGAAAACGGCACCGATTTGAACCGCAGCGCTTCTGTCGGCCTTTACAGCATCACTTCGCGGCTGGGCTTGCGCTTTCAGACCAAAGGCATATTGGGCGCGGAACGGACTTCGGCCTGCGTGGAAGCCGATTTCACGGGCAGCAGCGACAATGTGCTGCTGGTGTTGCGCAAGGCCTTCGTACAACTCGACTGGACACATGCCGACCTGCTCGTGGGGCAGACCTGGCACCCGCTTTATACCGAAGCCGCCCCGGTGCCGACGCTCGCCATCACCGTCGGCTCACCTTATAATTCCTTCAACCGCAGTCCGCAGATCCGTTATGTTTACCACCTGACGGAGCGCTCGGCCGAGCGGCAGATCGATTTGACGGGAGCGGTGTTGGGCCAGACCAACTACAAGAGCGTCGGCCCGGACCCCGCTGATGCCACCCAACAGATTTCCAGTCTTGATTTCCAACGAAATGCGCTGATTCCCAATGTGTTTCTTGGCGCCAGCTACGCCAGGGGAGGGTGGTTGGCCGGTCTGGGTGTCGACTACAAGGCCATCAAGCCGGTGAGCACGTTCACCAATTATGCCGGGGTGGAGATGAAAAACAATCGTTTGTTGCACAGCGTTTCGGGCATGGTCTACGGGGCATACCGCAAGGACATGTTCTACGTGACGGCCAAAGCCATCGTCGGCTCCAACCTGTGCGATCATTTGATGCTGGGCGGCTATTCGGTCGGTCAGCGTCTGGTCAAAATTGACGGAGTAAGCGGATATGTGCTTGATTTCGCGCCGTTTACGGCTTTGTCATCGTATGTCGACGTGTCTTACGGCAAACGCTTCCGAATCAATTTTTTCGGCGGCTATTCGGCCAATTTCGGTTCTGCCAAGACCTTGAACAAGACTTACACGTATTACGGCACGGGCATCTCGGGTTCGCAGACCATCAAGGACATGTTCCGCTGCGAACTGGGCCTGACGTACAATCCCGGACGCTGGACCTTCGGCCTGGAAGTGCAATACGACAACGCTGCCTGGGGCAGCGTCACCGAAGCCGGAAAAATCCAACTGCCGGAAGGCAATGCCCGCGTAGGCAGTCTATGGGCTGACGCTTCCGTTATTTTCAATTTCTGAAGAAATTGAAAATAACGGAAGCTATATCCTTGTCTGATTGGGGAAAGGATTCCCCAAACCCCTTCGGTCGCAGGCTTGATGC
>R18__coassemble_1621_pt1 | contig 22765 bp, 16 predicted proteins | sample R18__metabat2_low_PE_032 | metagenome-assembled genome bin R18
ACCTGTCGCGACCGAAGGTTACCATGGATGGAAGGGCCTGTGGCCGCCGTGCCGCCGGATAACCGCTTGCCCTTTCAAATCTCGATGCACGAAAAGCCCGAATCGTGCATTGAGATTTGCGGTTGACCTGTCGCGACCGGAGGTTACCGATCGGGTCGCGGGTCGCGGGTCGCGGGTCGCGGGTCGCTGCCGTGCCGTCAGCGGCGGATGCGGCGGCGGGTGAGGGCCTGGTGGTAGCGCTCGGCGTAGCGGTTGTGCTGCGTCAGGGTGCTCGAGAAATAGTGCCCGCCGGAAAAGTCATCCTTCGCGCACATGTAGAGGTAGTTGTTGGGCACCGCGTCGATGACGGCCAGCAAGGGCTCTTTCCGGGCGATGCCGATGGGGCCCGGGGGCAGGCCGCGGTGAAGATAAGTGTTGTAGGGCGACTCCACGCGGGTGTATTCCTTCAGCACCCGGCGGATGGTGAAATCGTTGATGGCGTATTTGACGGTCGGGCAGGCCTGAAGGGGCATGCCTTTGCGCATGCGGTTCAGATAAAGCCCGGCGATGATCGACCACTCGTCCCGGTGGTTGGTCTCGTCCTGCACGATGGACGCCAGCGTGGCCGCCTGCACCGGGCTCAGCTTGTTGGCCGCCGCCTTGGCCTTCCTTTCCTCGGTCCAGAACTGCTTGTAAACCTTTTCAAAGTGATTCATCAGCCGTTCGGGCGAAACGTTCCACCATATTTCATAGGTGTCGGGAATGAAGAGCGCGGGCAGGGTCTGACGGTTCAGGCCGAGGGCTTCGAGGCGCTGCGGGTCGTAAAAGGCGGTGACGATGGCCGTGGAGTCGATCATGATCTGCCGCGAGAGGATGCCCGCCAGCTTTTCGGGCGTACGGACCACGTGGAAGCGCAGGGTGACCGGCGTCTGGAGCCCCTGACCGAGTGTTTCCAACAGACGGCGGTTGTTGAGCCCGGGCTTGAGCACATAGTGACCCGTGTGGACGTTGGTCGGGTAATGCTCGCGGCGGGCCGCCCGCACAAAACTTTTTTCGCTGCGAAGCACGGGGCTCAGACTGTGGCAGACCGTTTCGAAATCGTCGCCTTCGAAAATGTTGAGGACGATGTGGCCGTCGCTCAGGTAGAGCCGGTCGGTGCCGCAACAGGCGTCCTGGCCTTCGGGAACAGCTGTGGCCGACGTTTCGCCGCTTCCGTCGCCCGCTTGACCCTGACCGGCGGCTTCGGGCAAGCGCAGATTGGGCTTCAGGTAACTGCGGTAGGGGCCGGAAACCAGCCAGACGAGCAGCAGAATCAACAGCGTGCTGAAGACAATCCGGACGGTTTTAAGGGGCTCGGAAATATTTTTTTGCTTTAAGTTTGCCATATTCAAATCTCTTTTATTACCTTTGCGACGCATTTGCAACAGGGCTATGCCCGGTTCAGCATGCACCAATCGGAAGGATGGGTGAGTGGCTGAAACCACCAGTTTGCTAAACTGACGTACGGGTAACCGTACCGGGGGTTCGAATCCCCCTTCTTCCGCAGAAAAGCCGCTTCGGTGTCCGAAAGGAACTGAGCGGCTTTTTTGATGTCAGCCCTTCCGGCCATTACGAACCTTCCGGCCATTACGAACCTTCCGGCCATTACGAACCTTCCGACCCTTCCAAGCCTTCCGGCCATTCCGACCCTTCCTGACATTCCTGTCATTCCAGTCATTCCGTTCTTCCCGTTCACGGGATTCAGCGTATTCAAGGAGGACGGAGTGTTCAAGGCGGTGCGCATGCGCTTCATCGGGGTTCGGGTTTTTCGGACGCGAATTTACATCCAATCGTTTTAACTTGCAAGATTGGGGGCAAACCCGTAATTTTGCCAAGTTATGGGAAGAATCCTCGCCATCGATTACGGAAAGCGGCGGACCGGACTGGCCGTCACCGACCCTTTGAAGCTGATCGCCAACGGCCTGACGACCGTCAGCGGGAGCGAACTGCTGCCGTGGCTCGACGCCTATCTCAAAAAGGAGCAGGTCGAACGCCTGGTCGTCGGCTTGCCCCGTCAGATGGACGGAAAGCCTTCCGCGGCGATGCCTGACATCGAAAAATTCGTGGCCGCTTTCTCCCGCCGACACCCCGAAGTGCCCGTCAGTTACCACGACGAACGCTTCACCTCGGTCCTGGCTCACCGTGCCTTGCTCGACGGCGGCCTGCACCGGATGGACCGCCGCAACAAACCCCTGGTCGACACGGTCAGCGCCGTCATCATCCTGCAAGGCTACCTGGAGGGCGAACGCATCCGCCTCGAACACGAAAACCCCGGCGCCTGGGAAACCGGCTCCAATAGGGTAGTGTGAAGATATTAATAAATTGATATACAAACAAATATGTTATTGCCCATTTACCTTTACGGCCAAGCGGTGTTGCGCCGCGTCACCGACGAAATCGACAGCGATTACCCCGAACTGAAAACCCTCCTCGACAATATGTATGAGACCCTGGTGAAAGCCGAAGGCGTAGGCCTGGCCGCCCCGCAGGTGGGTCTGCCCATCCGTCTGTTCGTCGTCGACCTTCGCCCCCTGGCCGACGAGGAGCCGGTTTACAAAGATTACACCAAGACCTTCATCAACCCCGACATCATTGAATTTTCCGCAGAAAAGGAAACGATGGAGGAGGGCTGTCTGAGCATTCCGGGCATCCACGAGAACGTGTCGCGCAGCAAAAAAGTGCTCATCAACTATCTCGACGAAGACTTCAACGAGCACGAGGAATGGTTCGAAGGCTTTCCGGCCCGGGTCATCCAACACGAATACGACCACCTCGAGGGCCACGTCTTCACCGACCGCATCAACCCCATCCGCAAGCAGCTGGTCAAGTCGAAGCTGGGCAATATCCTGAAAGGGCGCGTCAGCTGTGATTATAAGGTGAAGATGCAGAAATGATCAGCCTTGCGAATCTTTTACGGAGTTGCCGTCCGGTGGTGGTCCTGGTGCTGCTGACCGGATGGGCCGCCCCCGCCGTCCGGGCTCAGATCAACACCGAACGGGTGATGATCATCGGCCGCAATGCCCTGTATTTCAACGATTATATCCTCTCCATCCAATATTTCAACCAGGTCATCCAAGCCAAACCCTGGATGGCCGAGCCTTATTTTTACCGGGCCGTGGCCAAGCTCAACCTGGAGGACTACCGCGGCGCTGAAGACGACTGTTCGGCGGCTTTGGAACGGAATCCATTCATGGTCAATGCCTATTATTGCCGCAGTTATGCCCGGATGAACCAGGAAAAGTTCGAGCCGGCCATACAGGACTGCACGAAGGGCCTGGAGTTCGACACCGAACACAAAGGGCTGATGCTCAACCGGTCGCTGTCGAGGCTCTATGCCCATCAGTACGATTCGGCCCGCATCGACCTCGACGGGATGATCGAGCGTTTTCCGCGCTACATGTATCCTTATATGAGCCGCGGACAGCTTTGCATCGAGACGGGCGACACGCTGGGGGCCATCGACGACTTCAGCCGCGCCATCGCCGTAGACCGTTATTACGCACCGGCTTACGCGGCGAGGGCTTACGTGAACCTGCTGAAGGAATGCTATGCCGACGCCTTGCCCGATTTCAACGAGGCCATCCGTCTGGAACCCGACAACGAGGGCTATTACGTCAACCGCGGCCTGGCCCGCTACTATTCGAAAGACTACCGGGGCGTGCTGAGCGACTTCGACCGGGTGCTCCAGCTCAATCCGAACTCGGTGATGACCTATTACAACCGCGGTCTGATTCTGGCCGAAGTGGGCGACGACAACCGGGCCATCGAAGACTTCGACCGGGTCATCGACCTCGACCCCGACAACGACCTGGCCATCTACAACCGGGCCCTCTTGCGCGAGAGCACGGGTGACCTGCAGGGCGCGCGCTCTGACCTGGACATCATCATCGACCATTATCCCAATTTCATTCCCGCCTATTGGCAGCGCAGTTCGGTTTACAAGAAACTGGGCAACGCCAAGGCCTCCGACAAGGACTATTTCAAGGCCTGGGCACTCGAAGACGAACTCAAGGCCGCCCGGAAGGCCGGCAAGAAGTTTTCGGCCCGGGGCGATGCGGCCGAAGAGGAGGAAGACAACGGCAAGACGCGCAAACTCAGCGAGAAGGACATCCGCAAATACAACCGGGTCATCGTTTCCGAGACCGATATGGAGCAGACGGCCCGTTATGCCAATCCCATCCGCGGCAACATACAGAATTTCAACGTGGAGGTGGAGGTGGCCCCGATGTTCGCCCTGACCTATTACGAAGACCCCGGGCCCGTGGGGCAGGTGCGTCCCGTCAATTTCCGTCCGTGGATCGATTCCGTCAGTCTCTCGGGCGGGGCCGACCTGGAAGGCTTGCTCATCACCAATGCCGAGCGGACCCTCTCGCAGACGGAAATCGACGAGCGTTTCGCTTCGGTCGACCGCCTGTCCAAGCTCTTGTCGGAGGCGCCCGGCAATGCCTCGTTTTACTTTGCCCGGGCCATCGATTTTTCGCTCGTGAAGGATCTCGACAATGCCTTGTCAGACCTCGACCGTACGCTGACGCTCAACGACCAACTGGTTTTGGCCTGGTTCGAACGGGCCAACCTCAGGTTCCGCCAGCTGATGTTCCGCATTTCGGAAGAGGTGGCCGCCCAGCCGCTCAGCGCATCGGCGGTCAGCCCGGTCGGCGGATCTGCTGCGGGCACGGCGGCTGCGGGCGGCGTGAAGTCGGCTTCGGGCAGTCTTCCGGCGTCGCTTTCCATCAGCGAGGGCGCCTTCGGCGGGGAGTACATGCTGGTCATGCAGGACTACGACAAGGTGCTGCAACTCGACCCCGGTTTCGTGTATGCCTGGTACAACCGGGGCAACATCCGTTTCCGCCAGAAAGATTTCCGCAGTGCCCTCGAAGACTACAACAAAGCCATCGAACTGGCGCCCGGCTTTCCCCAGGCCTGGTTCAACCGCGGCATCACCCGTCTGTATCTGGGTGAACGCGAAGCGGGGCTGAAAGATTTGAGCCGTGCCGGTGAGCTCGGCCATTTCCGCGCTTACAACATCATCAAACGTTTCTCGGAATAAGAAATTGTCCATCAAATCTGCTGTAAATCATTTCGTGAACCCTTTCAAAACAGCTTCTGAACCTTATGAATAAAGTAAAGTCCGCCCGCTGTCTGGCCTTCGTCTTGGGTCTGCTCTCCATCGTCTTTTCGGCGGTGGCGCAGGAGGAATCGGTTTTGCTGCCTCAGTTCAGCACGCCCGGCGGCTGGCAGAAGGCGGCTGTGTCCCTGACGCTTTCGTGCGGGCAGAGCGGCGCTGAAATCTTCTATACCCTCGACGGGTCGGCGCCGAAACTTCAGTATGACGCTTCGTCGAAGAAGACCGTGGCGGTGGCCGATGTCTATGGCGTGACGGCCCGGCGCTATACCGAGCCGATCGCCATCTCGAAGACCACCCCGGTGAGCGCGGTCTGCGTGGGGGCCGACGGCACGGTGGGCCTGCCGGTCTCGCAGACCTATCTCTTCCTTGACGATATCCTGCAGCAACCGGCCCGCATCGACGGTTACCCCGACGGCTGGAGCTACAGCGGCAGCGGCGAGTCGGCCTCTTATTTCGCGGCCGATTATGAAATGGACCCGGATATCTGTTTTTCAAAAGATTACAAAAACCTGATGAGCGAGGCCTTCATGTCGCTCGGCTCGATGTGCGTGGTCACTGCGCCCGGTGCGCTGTTCTCGCACGACACCGACGAGGAAACGGGCGGCATCTACATCCATACCGGCAAGTCCCCCGGCAGCTACGGCGACGGCTGGGAGCGGCCTGCTTCGCTCGAGTTTTACGACCCCGAGCGCGACAAGTCGTTTCAAGTGAATTGCGGCCTGCTGCTGCACGGAGGCAACAGCCGCAATCCCTCGAATTCGCCCAAGCATTCCTTCCGGGTGTCGTTCCGGGCCAAGTACGGTGCTTCGAAGCTGAAATACAAGATGTTCCCCAAGACCGACGCGGTGAAGAAATTCGACCACCTGGTGCTGCGCGCCGGCTACAATTACACTTGGATCGTCAACGGAAGCAAGAGCCTGTATGCCAATAAGATCATCCAAAGGGAACATGCGCAGTACATCATCGATGCGTTTGCGAAAAACCTGCAGATGGCCATGGGGCAGCCCGGGGTCCACGACCGCTTCGTCCACCTCTTCATCAACGGTTTGTATTGGGGACTATATGACGTCAGCGAGAAAATCAACAACGACTTCGTGCAGGCTTATCTGGGCGGCAAGGACGAAGACTACGACGTGGTGGGCGACCACAACGAGACCATCGACGGCACCCGCACGGTCTATGAAAAAATGTACGCCGCGGCCGTAAAGGTGGGCACCTCAGCCGACGATGAAAATTACAAGTATCTGATAGATAATAAATTGCTTGATATGGACAACTTCATCGACTATATGCTGCTCAATTGGTATATAGGCAATGAAGACTGGGACAGCAACAACTGGCGCTGTGCGCGCAGCGTGGTCGACCCCGGGGAAGGCTTCAGTTATTTCGTCTGGGATGCCGAGACGGCGCTCACCTGGGACAGCAAGGAAAACCTGCCCAATCCCTTCAACGAGCGGGTGAGCAAGGTTTCAGGCGACCCGAGCCGGATGATGCAGGCGCTCAGGAATCATCCGGAGTTCAAGCTCTTGGCGGCCGACCGCATCCATGCCCATTTCTTCAACGGAGGCCCCTTGTCGGAGGCGGGGGCGGCGGCTTTGTACGACAGTCTGGCCCGCGTCATCGCCCTTCCGATCATCGCCGAATCGGCCCGTTGGGGCGACTATCGGAAAGACGTCACCCTCGAGGCGACCGACGTGTATACCCGCAACGGTTTCTGGTATCCGTCGTGGCAGCTCTTGATGAGTGATTATTTCCCCGACCGTACGGCTTCGGTGATGGAGGAGTTGGTCGATTACGGCCTGTATCCGAAGGTCGACGCGCCCAACCTTTCGCTTCGCAGCGGCTTCTATGTGTCTGATGAACTGAAGGTTACGGCGAAAGTGAGCGATATTTACGGTGATGAAACCCTGAGCAAGAGTGACCTGATATATTATACGCTCGACGGCAGCGACCCGCGCGTGGCTTATACCTCGGCCGTGAAGAGCGGCGCTTTGAAATATTCGGGCAACATCGCCGTCAAGGCGCAGCGTGCGCACAGCTGGGACACGGTCGCGGTGACGGTCAAGGCCCGCAACCTGAGGGGCAACGTCTGGTCGGCGCTGGAGGAGGTGACTTATCACCTGGTGCCCCGGTCGACCGCGCTGACGGCTCCGTCGGCTGAAGAGCTGCGGGTCCGGGCGGCCCACGGCCGGCTGTCGGTGACGGGCGCTTCGGAGGCGTTGACCCTGACGCTTTATCTGCCTGACGGCCGCGAGGTGTACCGTACGCCTTATGCGCAGTTGCCGGATGCATCCTGGGACGTGAGCCATCTCTCGCCCGGCTTGTATATTTACCGCATCGAGTCGGCGGCAGGCGGTTTCTCCGGAAAAATAAAATTGTAAATCTATGCCGCTGACCCCGCCAGCCCGCACCCTGCCAGGTGACCTACGAGGGTGCGACCCACGAGGATGTGAGATTTTTAAAGATATCAGCATGAAAAAGTTCATTCTTGCCTTTGCGGTGTGCTTCGGTATTGGTTTTCAGGCCGTTGCAGAAAGCGGGCAGCCGGTTTATGACGAATGGTTCACGGACGGCAGGCTCCGGCTGGACCTGGTCTTTTCGGGCAATGCCGAGGGGCAGAGCGTCTGGCTCCAAAGCGTCCATTTCGAAAAAAATTGGAGCGGCCCGCGTCAGCACCTTCTGCCGCCGTTCGACTATGGCGGATATCAGTTGGATGTTTATGACTCGGCCACTTCCACCCGGATATATTCCATCGGCTTCTGTTCGCTCTTCGCCGAGTGGCGCACCACCGAAGAAGCCCGCCGGCTCGACAAGGCTTTCAGCCAGTCGTTGCGGATGCCTTGCCCCAAGCAGCCGGTCAAGGCGGTCATCAGCGCCCGCCGCCTCCGTGACGGGCAGATGGCCACTCTGGGCGAATTCGGCATCGACCCGGCCGATTTGTCGATCAACCGCGAGCAGGCCAACAGCTGGAAGGTGACGGCCTTGGCGGACAACGGCCCCGCCGACCGCAAGGTGGACCTGGTTTTTCTGGCCGAGGGCTATACCGCCGACGAGATGCCGAAGTTTCTCTCCGACGCGCGCCGGATGGCCGACTGTCTTTTTACGATGGAGCCCTACAAGCACCACCGCGACGACTTCAACCTCTGGGCGGTGGAGTCGGTCTCTGAAGAGAGCGGTCCCGACATTCCGCATCAGAACATCTGGCACAACACCGTGGCCGGCTCGTCGTTCTATACGTTTTACACCGACCGCTACCTGACGGCGCCCGACCAGCGGCTGGTGGCGACGTTGGCCTGCCAGGCGCCGTGCGATGCGCTTTGCGTGCTGGTCAACACCGACAAATACGGCGGCGGAGGCATCTACAATTTCTATGCCCTCTGTGCCAGCGACGGCCGCTTCGCCAACGAGGTCTTCATTCACGAATTCGGCCACAGTTTCGCCGGTCTGGGCGACGAATATTACGAATCGGAAACGGCCTACAACGACATGTATCCTTTGACCGTCGAGCCCTGGGAACCGAACATCACGACGTGCGTCGACTTGGGCCGCAAGTGGCAGGATATGATGAACGTGCCGGGCGTAGGACTTTTCGAAGGAGGCGGTTACAGCGCCCGGGGCATATGGCGCCCTGCGGAAGACTGCCGGATGAAGACCAACACGGCCGAGGGCTTCTGCCCCGTCTGCCAAAGGGCCATCGCCCGCATGATCGACTACTGGTGCGACCGGTGATGCCCGTTGGCTTGTTTGGAAAGCTTGAAGGATTCCGTCGAGGAAAAATATTTTAAACCAAGGAAAAAGGAAACGATTATGGACATGTTGTTGGCGTTTATCGGGGGGTGCCTGCTGGCGGGCATCACGGCGTTGGTCATCGTGAAGAGAACGGTCGGGCAGCGCGTCAGGCAGGCGGAAGAAGCGGCCGAAGGAAAGATTCAGGCGGCCGTGGCGGCCGCTGCGGCGGCGGCCATGAAGGCAGAGGCGGCCGCTGCGGCGGCGGCCATGAAGGCAGAGGCGGCCGCGGCGGCTGAAAAGGCCCGCTTGGAGGCCGACCTTGACCACGCCCTGAACGATATCAAAGAACAGCAAAGCCGCCACGAGGCCGAGCTGCAGAAGCGCGAGGAGGCCCATAAGGCCGAGCTCAAAGCCCGCGACGACATGCGCGAGGCCGAACGGAAAAAACTCGACGAGGCACATAAGGCCGAGCTGCAGAAGCGCGAGGAGGCGCACCGTGAGGCGATGGAGACGTTGCAGAAGCGCTTTGACGAGACGATGGAAAAGGTCAGCGCGCAGGTCAAGCTCGACACCGGCGAGATGCTGAAAGCCCGCCAAAACGAGTTCTCTGAGGCCAGCCGGCAAAGCATCGGCCAACTGGTCAATCCCCTCAAGGAAAACATCGCCGAACTGAAAAAGGCGATGGAAGAGGAAAACCGCCAGCAGGCCGAGCGCAACGGCGAAATGCGCGAGCGCATCAAAAACCTGATGGACCAAAGCGACGCGGCCAGAAAAAGCGCCGATGAACTGGCGGCGGCCTTCAAACACGGCAGCAAAGTGCAGGGCGACTGGGGCGAAACCATCCTCGAAGAACTGCTCTCGTCGCAGGGCCTGACCCGCGGCGTCCATTTCGACACGCAGGCGGTCATCCGCGACGCCGACGGCCACCCGGTGCGCAACGCCGACGGCGGCATCATGCGCCCCGACGTGATTCTCCACCTCGACGAACGCCGCGAGGTCATCATCGACTCGAAAGTGTCACTGACGGCCTATGTGGATTACATCAACGCCGAAGACGAGGCCACGCGACGCACCGCGCTCAAAGCCCACGTGGAAAGCCTGAAAAAACACTGTAAGGAACTGGCCGCCAAGGACTATTCCGCCTATGTGCAGCCGCCGAAGGTGTCGGCCGGATACGTCATCATGTTCGTGCCGAACGTCGGGGCCCTGTGGAGCGCCCTCAACGCCGAACCCGACCTGTGGCGCAAGGCGGCCGAGGCGAACGTTTACATCGCCGACGAACAGACCCTTTACGCCGCGCTGAAAATCGTCAGCCTGACGTGGACGCAGGTGGCGCAGGCCCAGAACCACGAAAAGGTCTATGAACTGGCCAACGAGATGATCGACCGGGTGGGGCAGTTCATGGAGCGCTACGACGCCGTGGGTAAGGCGCTCGACAAGGCCCGTCAGGAATATGACGCCGGTCAGAAAAAACTTCTTCCGCAGGGGCAGAGCATTCTGAACACCTCGGGCAAGCTCTTGAAACTGGGGGCGAAAAACAGCGACCGCCATCCCGTCAAGGCGCTCATCGACATCGACGACATTCCCGCGCTGCCGGACGGCCCCGCCGCTGAACATCCCGATCCCGACGCCGGACTTTTCCAAGCCTGACGCCGTTCATCAAAGGTCTGAAACCGCCGGCCTGGAGACAGGCCTATGGCAGGCAGGCCGGCCGAAAAGCGTGTCCACGAAAGGCTTGAATTTCACTCCACGGTCATCTCGCCGCAGAGGCTTTTGCCGAGCAGGGCGCGGACGGTCTGGAGGGGATGAGCGGAGGTCTCGTACTCGCCCAGCAGATACATCAACTTGCTCACCAGGGCTTCGGTGGTGATGTCGTGACCGCTGATGATGCCCGCCTCGAGCAGGTTCAGCCCCGTGGCGTAGCGGTCCATCTCGACGGTGCCCGTGCTGCACTGCGTCTTGTTGACGATGAGAATGCCCCGGCCGACGGCGTCGATGAGGGCTTCTTTGAGCCATTGCTGGCGCGAAGCGTTGCCCGAGCCGAAGGTCTCCAGGACGACCGCCTTGAGCTCATCGATGTGGAGCAGGGTATGGACCGTATTTTCTGAAATGCCCGGGAAGAGCTTGAGGATGACCACGTTGCGGTCGGTCCGCGTGCGCAGTTCCAGCGGCGCTGACCAGGAAGCGGGGTAGTGGATGTTCTTTTGGAAATAGGTGATGTGCACGCCGGCTTTGGCCAGGGGCGGATAATTGCACGAGGTGAAAGCGTCGAAATGTTCGGCGTTCATCTTGGTGGTGCGGTTGCCGCGGAAAAGGGTGTCTTCAAAGAAAATGCAGACTTCCGGCACCATGGCGTGGCCGTCGTCGCGGCGGGCGGCGGCCATTTCAATGGCGGTCAGGAGGTTTTCCTTGGCGTCGCTGCGCAACACGCCGACCGGCAGCTGCGACCCGGTGAAAATGACCGGCTTGGTGAGGTTTTTTAGCATGAAACTCAGTGCGGAGGCCGAGTAGGCCATCGTGTCGGTGCCGTGGAGCACCACAAAGCCGTCGTAATCGTCGTAATGGTCGCTGATGGCGGTGGCCAGCCGTTTCCAGTCATCGGGGCTGATGTCGGAAGAATCGACCATCGGATCGAAGTGGATGGAGTCGATGCGGAAGGGAAATTCGCTGAGTTCGGGCAGAAAATGTTGCAGCCGGTCGAAGTCGAGCGGGGCATAGGCGCCTGTGGCGGCCTCTCGGGCCATGCTGATGGTGCCTCCGGTGAAAATGAGCAGAACGGCGTGGTGTACGGTCATAAGCGGTGTATGTGCGGCGCAAAGTTAGGCCGCTGAGCTTTCAAAAAAAAGCATTTTTTGTATCAAAACTTAAAAAATGTTGCTATTTTTGTCGCCAACACTATACCACCAATTATTAACCCTAAATTCCCACAGACAAATGAAGAAAAGATTGCTTCTGCTGTTGGTATCGACCCTGTTGATACCGTTCGGAATCTACGCCCAGAGCTTTTCCGTGAAAGGAAACGTGAAGGACGCTTCCGGAGAACCCGTCATCGGAGCGACCGTCAGAGTCGTCGGCAACACGACCGTCGGCACGGCCACCGATTTCAGCGGTAATTTCCAGTTGGACGTCCCCTCGGATGCCAAGGAACTTGAGGTCAGCTTCATCGGCATGATTGCCAAGAAGGTGGCCATCGTCAAGGGCCAGGCCCTCCAGGTCGTCCTCGAAGAAGATGCCGAGCAACTTGAAGAGGTCGTCATGATCGGTTACCAGACCGTCAAGCGCCGCGACCTGACCGGTGCCGTCTCGAGCATCGGCGCCAAGGACATCGCCGTCGTCCCCGTGACCGACGTTTCGATGGCCCTCCAAGGCAAGCTGACCGGTGTCAACGTCACCTCTCAGGACGGACGTCCCGACGCTACGGTCTCCATCCGCGTGCGCGGCGGCGGTTCCATCTCCCAGTCGAATGACCCGCTCGTGCTCATCGACGGTGTGGTCGGCTCCCTGTCCGACATACCCGGCGACCAGGTAGAGAGCATCGACGTGTTGAAGGACGCTTCCTCGACGGCCATCTACGGTGCCCGCGGTGCCAACGGTGTCATCCTGGTCACCACCAAGGGTGCCAAGACCGGCAAGGTGACGGTGTCGTACAACGGCTATGCCAAGTTCAACACCCCGACCGGTTACATCGAAGCCCTCAACCCCTATGATTACCTCGTCTACACCTGGGCGGCTGCCCGTGCCAACGGCGGCTCCTACGAAGACGACGTGGTGAATGCCTACGGCCTGCAGAACAAGGGTATTGAAAAATACCGCAACACAGCCACCTACAGCCAGCAGGAAGAGGTTTACAACAGCTCCTTCACCCACAACCACGACGTGACCGTCAGCGGCGGCACCGATCTGACCAAAGTCTTGATGTCGTTCAACTACATCGATGACGAAGGTATGAAGATCAACTCTTACAAGAAGCGCGCCAACCTTTCGCTGAAGGTCAACCAGAAGATTTTCGACAACCTGAACGTGGCCCTCGACGCCCGCTATGTCGACGTCGACAAGATGGGCTCTGAGAGCACCACCAACGGTTCGGGTTCGATTCTCTCGTATGCTTACCGCTTCCGCCCGATCGCCACGGCCGACATCCAGGGCGACCTGAGCGCCCTTTACGGCGGCAACATCGAAAACTACGGCAAGAATTCCCAGTGGGACGAATACAGCCCCGCCGCCCGTCTGGGCGACTATGAGCCGCAGACCCTTTCCCAGCACGCCCGCGCGACCGGTTCGTTGAACTGGGAAATCGTGAAAGGTCTCACTTACCACACCGACCTGACCCTCAGCCGCAGCTGGACCCAGAATCAGACGTGGAGCGGTGCCATCTACAACGACTATCTGCAGCGTGACGCCGAGACCGGTGAGACGACCGTGCTCTATGCCGGTAACGCCACCTACGGCAAGTCCGACAGTTGGAAGATGCGCTGGACCAACACCTTGAACTACGACGTGCAGATCGGCAAGGCCAATCACCTCAACGTCCTGTTGGGTCAGGAAGTCTCCGACTCCGGCGGCACCGGCGAGTCGATCACCTCGAGCTATTTCCCCGCCAACTTCACGAAGGAAAACGCCTTCGCCATGATGAACCAGTATGATGCCGACAAGGGTTCTTCGTCGTTCTCGACGTCGAACAGCATCCCCGACCGCATCCTTTCGTTCTTCGGCCGCGTCAACTACACCTTGTTTGACCGCTACCTCCTGACCGTGACGATGCGTGCCGACGGCAGCTCGAAGTTCGCTCCGAACAACCGCTGGGGCTTCTTCCCCGCCGCCGCTCTGGCTTGGCGTATCAATGAGGAATCGTTCCTCAAGGACGCCACCTGGTTGAACAACCTGAAACTCCGCGCCAGCTTGGGTACGGTCGGTAACGACGGCATCAGCTCGAGCCTCTGGTCGCAGACCTGGGCCGCCCAGACAGACACCCGTTACCAGTATGTCATCGACAACCAGTATCAGTCGGCTTACAAGTTCTCCTCTTCGACCCTGGCCAATGAGGACCTGAAGTGGGAAACCACCACCACCCGCAACATCGGTATCGACTTCGGCTTCTGGAACCGCTTGAACGGTAGTGTCGAACTCTATTGGAACACCACCTCCGACCTTCTGATGGCCACGTCCATCCCCGGCATCACCGGTTTCACCACCACCTATGCCAACATCGGTCAGACCTCCAACAAGGGTATCGAAATCGCCTTGAACGGCGTGATCTTCCAAAACAAGAACTGGAACATCCAGGCCGGTTTCAACATCAACTTCAACAAAAACAACGTCGACAAGCTGGCTGACAACGTCACCGGTCTTTACAGCACCCTGTGGGCCTCCAGCGCCACCCGTCCCGTCAACGACTACGTGCTGATGGAAGGCGAGCCCGTCGGCCTGGTCCGCGGTTTCGAGGCCAACGGCTTCTATACCCCTGACGACTTCAACTATGACGCCGCCACCGGTTGCTACACGCTCAAGGAAGGCATTGCCGACATCAGCTCCGACCTCTTTCCCAACTTCCACGGCATTCCCGCCAACGGCCGTCCGACCGGACAGCTGGCTTATCCGGGTATGGCCAAGTTCATCGACCAGAACGGTGACAACCTCATCGATGACAGCGATGCCACCATCATCGGCCGCATGACCCCGAAGCACACCGGCGGTTTCAACATCACGGCTCAATACAAGGGCATCGACCTCTCCGCTTATTTCAACTGGAGCTACGGCAACCAGATCTACAACGCCAACAAACTGGCTTCGCTCTACGGTTACAAGGAAAACGGTGTCTTCGAGAACAAGATGGCCATCGTCAACGACTGCTACAAGCACTATGTGGTGCGTGACGGCGAACTCATCCAGCTGCTCACCCCCGAAGAACTCAATGCCGCCAACGCCGACGCCGTCTATCCCATTGCCAACAATGAGAACGGTATCGTGACCTCTTACGGTATTGAAGACGGCTCCTACCTGCGTCTGGGTACCTTGACGCTGGGTTACACCTTCCCCAAGACTCTGATGAAGAGCGTCGGTCTGCGCGTCTACGGCAGCATCTACAACCTCTTCACCCTGACCAATTACAGCGGTCTGGATCCTGAAGTCAGCACCAACACTTCGCAAAACAACCAGGCTTATCCGACCGTCGGTCTTGACTGGGGTGCTTATCCCCGTGCCAGATCGTTCGTCGTCGGTCTGAACCTCTCTTTCTGATCATGTGTAACAGTTTAAATCAAGCACAATTATGAAGAAATTACCTTATATTTTCCTTCTGGTGTCTCTCTGCATGCTGTTTACACAGTGCGCGGACTACTTGGAGACCTCCTCTCCGGCCAATTCCGACGACACCTTCGTCACGTCGAGCGCTTCTGAAACCTTCAAAATCCTCTCGAGCGCTTATGCCAATTACCGTCAGGGTTCGGTGATGGGCACTTACAACTGGAACGACCCGATCAGCTCCGATATGGAATACTACCCGGAAGCCGGTTCGTCGAACAACTCCAACGCCAAGATGAATCCCTCCATCATGACGGTCGACTTCGCCAAGGGCGGTTTCAACTCGCTTTACTCGGTCATCACCTATGCCGGCAAAGCCGCCAACCTGGTGGCCGCCAAGGACGAATACCTCGAAGCGAAAGCCGCCGGCAAGACCAATGACTGGACCCAGCTCTACGGTGAAGCCGTCGCGCTGAGATCGCTTTGCTATTTCGACCTGACCCGTCACTTCGGCGACGTGCCTTACGGCTATGAAAACCAGTATGTCGACACCTTCAATCTTTCGAGCCGCTACGACATCTACACCAAGATTCTCGCCCAGCTCGAAGAGGCTGAGCCGCTGATGTACAAAATCGGCGAAGGCGGCATCACGTCCGAGCGTCTTTCCCGTACCTTTGTCGATGCCCTCATCGGCAAGATTTATCTGACCGCCGGCGGCTACCAGACCCTCCGCACCGACGTGGCCGGTCTGTATGGCAGCATGACCTTCGAAGTGAAGGCTGAAGACGCCGCCAACGAGTGCCAGTATGCCCGTCCGACCAATTACAAGGAGTATCTCAACAAGGCCGTCACCTATCTTGGCAAGGCCTATAAGGACAACGCCGGCACCGCCCAGCTCGTCACGAGCGACGAATTCGGCAACAACACCCCCTTCCAGGCTCATTTCCAGTATGGCATGAATCTGACCGTCAGCCCTGAAGACATCTTCACCATCGGCACGGCCCAAGGTCCTTCGGGCACCGGCCAAGCCATGAACGGTGAATACGGCTACGCTTTCGGCCGCGGTTCGTCGGGCGGTAACAACACGGCCCCCAACAAACTCTTCGCCGCCGTGCGCATGAACCCCGCTTTCTACTACGGCGCTTATGCCAACGACGACCCCCGTCGTGACGTGAGCGGTGTCGTGACCGGCTTCGACGGCAAGGGCAACGAGAAGGTCATCCCCTTCAAGCCCAACTCCAAAGCCGACGGCGGCGGCATCTGCCTCAACAAGTGGGACCTCTGCCGCATGCAGCCGGTCTACATCGGCAAGCAGCGTATGGCGGGCATCAACTGGCCGATTTGCCGTATGGGTGAAGTGGTCCTGATGTTGGCTGAGGCCAATGCCGTACTGGGTCAGACTCAAGAAGCGCTGGGCTATGTCAACACCATCCGTGAGCGTGCCTTCGGCGACAGCCAGCACAAAATCTCCGCTACCGACGACATCATCAACACCGTCATCGAAGAAGCTCAGTTCGAACTCTTCGGCGAAGGTCAGATCCGCTGGTTCCTCATCCGTACGGGCAAGATGGCCGAAAACATCTACAAGGCCGCCCAGACCTATAAGGACATGGCTGCTGCCATCCTGGGCAACGACGGATACTACCAGTTCGCCAACGGCAACCAATTCCCTGCTTACATTTGGACCAAGCAGGTGCCCGGCGCCGTGCTGACCGCCCGCTGCGCCGACGAGAACGACCCCGTCCTCTTCCCCGGCTGGCGCGGTGTGTATGACTTCTCCGCCACGACGGTCGCCGTCACCGGCACCGACCACAACACGGCCATCAAGGGCCTGTTCAAGTTCATCCCCGAAGATTCAGCGGAAGCCCCGGCTTTGATCGCCGACGGTTATGCGAAATTCGATTACGGCAAGGTCTTCGCCGACAACCTCTCGACCTATCTCGACAACATGGGTTCGGGCATCACGAGCGCCAACGACGTTCCGAAGTATTTCTTCCCGATTCCTTCCGAGACCATCAGCCAGTCGAAGGGAAGCGTGACCAACGGTTACGGCCTGCCCGACGAGTGATCGCTTGCTGAAAATTTATATATAGGGTGGAGCGGCCTTCGGGTCGCTCCGCTTTTTTTCTTATATAAAAAGGCGTATTTTTGCGGCGGGTTTATTCTCATGGCCCCCACGCTTTATGATTTGGAACAATACCTTTGAGTGCATGAGCCGCGACGAGCTGCACGCCTATCAGGGGCGGCGCCTGCACGAAACCGTAGAAAGGGTGTATGCCCATTCGCCCTTCTACCGCCGCAAACTTCAGGAACTTTCGCTTTCTCCGGAGGACATCTATACCGTCGAAGACCTGGTCAAACTGCCCTTTACGGTCAAGACCGACCTGCGCGACAATTATCCCTTCGGCCTCTTTTCGGCCCCGATGTCGGAAATCGTCCGCCTCCACGCCTCGTCGGGCACGACGGGCAAGCCCATCGTGGCCGGCTACACCCGGCGCGATTTGAACAACTGGTCGGAAATCCTGGCCCGCACCTTCACGGCGGGCGGCTGCTCGCAGAGCGACATTTTTCACATCGCCTTCGGCTACGGCCTGTTCACCGGCGGCCTGGGGGCCCACAGTGGGGCGGAGCGCATCGGCGCTTCGGTCATCCCCATCTCGACGGGCAACACCGAAAAACAGATTCAGCTGATGACCGATTTCGGCTCGACGGTGCTCTGCTGCACGCCTTCCTATGCCCTTTTCCTGGCCGAAACGGTCGAAAAGTCGGGGATGACCGACAAACTCAAGCTCAGGGTGGGCTTCTTCGGCGCCGAACCCTGGACCGAAGCCATGCGCAGCGAAATCGAAGCGCGGCTTCACCTCAAAGCCTACGACATTTACGGCCTGACGGAAGTGTGCGGCCCGGGCGTGGCCTACAACTGCTCCGAGCAGAGGGGCATGCACATCAACGAAGACATGTTCATCCCCGAAATCGTCAACCCGCAGACCCTCCAGCCCGTCGCTCCGGGCGAAATCGGCGAACTGGTCTTCACGACCATCTGCAAGGAGGGCATGCCCGTGCTGCGTTACCGCACCAAAGACCTGACCCGCCTGGTCTATGATCCATGTCCCTGCGGCCGGACCAACGTCAGGATGGAAAAAATCAAGGGGCGGAGCGACGACATGCTCATCATCAGGGGCGTCAACGTGTTTCCTACGCAGGTGGAAAGCGTCTTGCTCGAATTCCCCGAAGTGGCGCCTCATTACTTGATCACCGTAGACCGCGTCAACCACACCGACACCTTCGACATTCAGGTGGAAATGCGCCCCGAGGCCTTCTCGGGCAGCGTCGGACACATCCTCGACCTGACCAAGCGCATCACCCACCGCTTGCAGAGCGTCATCGGGCTGTCGCCTTCCCTGAAACTGGTCGAACCCAATTCCATCGAGCGGACCACGGGCAAAGCCTGCCACGTGACCGACCGGCGGAAAGTTTATTGATACGACTATGGAAATCATCAAGCAACTCTCCATTTTCCTGGAAAACCGCAACGGGCGGCTGGCCGACATGACCGGCGTCCTCAGTGAGGCCGGCATCAACATGACGGCGTTCAGCATCGCCGAAAGCAGCGACTTCGGCATCATGCGGGTAGTGGTCTCCGAACCTGAAAAGGCGCAGCGAATCTTGCTCGGCAAAGGCTTCGCCGTGTCGCTCTCCGACATGATCTGTGTGAGGGAAAGCGGCCGACCGGGCCTGCTCAGCCGTATTCTGGAGCTCTTCTCGGCCGCCGACATCGCCGTGGAGTATATGTATGCCTTCGAAGCCGAAGGCCAGGCCAATCTGATGATCTGCCCCGACAACATCGAAAAATGTGCAAGCTTGCTGCAGGACAACCGGATTTGAAACAGTAAGGAACACCGGGTTTGAAAAGGAAGGAAAAACGGGTTTGAAAAATTCCGTCTTTTCTTTTTGACAAGTCTCGTATCTTGGCTAAATTTGCACACTTTTTCCTAATTGTGACCATGAAATTCAGACAGCTGTTTGCCCTGTTGACCGTGCTGAGCCTTTCCTCCTGCGCGCATATGAAGTTGCTGAAGAGCGACGATTATGAGCTGAAATGGAGCAAGGCCAACGAATATTACGAGCAGGGCAAATACCGCAAGGCCATCGAACTCCTTGAAGACATGAAACCCGTCTACAAGGGCACCGACCGGGCCGAGCAGGCCATTTACATGCTGGCCAACGCCTATTACCGTTCGGGCGACTATTATTCCGCCACTTCGCAGTACCAGCTTTATTACAAGACTTATCCCAAGGGCAATTTCGCCGAAGACTGCCGCTTCATGTCGGGCAAGGCCGCTTATGTGAATTCGCCCGATGCGCGCCTGTCGCAGGAAGGCACCATCACCGCGATGGACGAACTCAACGTCTTTCTCGAGTACTATCCCCAGAGCGAACGCCGCGAGGAGGTTGAGTTCATGCTCAGCGAACTGATGGAAAAACTGGCTTACAAGGCTTTGCTCAACAGCCAGCTCTATTATAACCTGGGCAATTTCATGGGCAACAACTACGAGTCGTGCATCATCACGGCCTCGAACGCCCTGGTCGATTTCCCCTCGTCGCGTTACCGCCACGAATTCGCCTTCCTCATTCTCGAGTCGCGTTGGGAATATGCCAAGATGAGCGTGGATGAGCAGAAGGCGGAACGTTTGCGCTCCGTCGTCGACGAGTATTACAGTTTCACCCAAGAATATCCCGAGAGCAGCCACCTGAAAGAGGCGGCCCGCATTTTTGAAAGTTGCAACAAATTACTCACAAGCAAATAAACATGGATTACAAGAAAGTTACAGCACCGACCACTACCCAGACCCGCGACCTGCAGGCCCTGGCCGGAGACATGAACATCTACGAAGCGGTGGCCATCATTTCCAAGCGGGCCAACCAGCACAGCGTGGCCATCAAGAATGAACTCGAGGACAAACTCAAAGAGTTCGCCCCCTATACCGACAACCTCGAAGAGGTGTTCGAAAACCGTGAGCAGATCGACATTTCGCGTTTCTACGAGCGTCTGCCCAAGCCCACCCTCATCGCTACCCAGGAATTCGAGGAAGGTAAGATTTATCACCGCAATCCGGTGAAGGAAAAAGCCTCCAAGTAATCTTTCCTCCGACATGATTCAGCGCATCCAGACCTTGTATCTGCTTTTGGTGGCCGCCTGCGTGGGCGGCGCGCTGCATTTTCCGTGGGGCAGCTTTTTCACCCCCGACGGCAAAGCCTACAGCTTCGAGGCCTTTTCGGTGATGCAGCAGGTGGGCCAGGGAGCGGAGTCCATCCATTTCTGGGCCCTGGGGGCCGTCTTGGTCGTTTGCGGCCTGAGCGCCCTGGTGGCCATCTTCTGTTTCAAGAAGCGGATGCTCCAGTCGAGGTTCTGCATCTTCAACCTGGTGGCTTTCTTCGGCTTCTACCTGTGCTGGCTGATTTTCCTGCTCATAGAGAAAGGGCGGCTCGATGCCTCGTTCGGCTTCCATTTCGGCGCCGCCTTCCCGCTTTTGGCCGGCATTTTCGATTTTCTGGCCCTCAACGCCATTCTCCGTGACGAAGGCAAGGCCCGCGCCTACGAGCGGATCCGCTGATTTTAAAACAAAAACAATTATCTTATATTCAAACCGATATGCAAAACATTGACCAATTCAACTTCGCCGGCAAGAAGGCGTTTGTGCGTGTTGACTTCAACGTGCCCGTAGATGAGAATCAGAATATTACGGATGACACCCGTATCCGCGCCGCGATGCCGACGCTGAAGAAAATCATCGCCGACGGCGGTATGCTCATCATGGCTTCCCATATGGGCCGTCCCAAAAAGAACCCCGATCCCAAGACTTCTCTCAAGTGCATCGTTGACCACGTCAGCGAATGCCTCGGCGTGCCTGTGGCTTTTGCCGCCGACTGCCAGCATGCAGATGCCGAAGTCGCCGCCCTCAAGCCCGGTCAGGCCCTCCTGCTCGAGAACCTCCGTTTCTACGCCGAGGAAGAAGGCAAGCCCCGCGGTCTGGCCGAAGACGTCACCGACGAAGAAAAGGCTGCCGCCAAGAAGGCCGTCAAGGCTTCGCAGAAGGAATTCACCAAGAAGCTGGCCTCTTATGCCGACTGCTATGTGAACGACGCTTTCGGCACGGCTCACCGCGCCCACGCTTCGACGGCCCTCATCGCCGACTATTTCGATGCCGGCAACAAGATGTTCGGCTATCTGATGAACAAGGAAGTCGTGGCCGTCGACAAGGTCATGAGCAACACGGTGCGTCCCTTCGTCGCCATCATGGGCGGTTCGAAGGTCTCCACCAAGATCGACATCATCGAAAACCTGCTGGGCAAGGTCGACACCCTGATTCTGACCGGCGGTATGACTTATACCTTCATGAAGGCCCAGGGCGGCACGGTGGGCAATTCCATCTGTGAGGAAGACAAGCTCGACCTCGCCCTCGACATCATGGCCAAAGCCAAAGAAAAAGGCGTGAAGCTGGTGCTGGCTTGCGACACCGTGGCCGCCGACGCTTTCTCCAACGACGCCCATACCCAGCTGGTCCCCAGCAAGAACATTCCCGAAGGTTGGGAAGGCCTGGACATCGGTCCGGAGTCGCGCAAACTTTTCGCCGAAGCCATCAAGGGCGCCAAGACCATTCTGTGGAACGGTCCGGCCGGTGTCTTTGAGTTCGACAACTTCGCCGGCGGTTCGAAGGCCGTGGCCGAAGCCATCGTCGAAGCCACTGCTGCGGGTGCATTCTCGCTGGTGGGCGGCGGCGACAGCGTGGCCTGCGTCAACAAGTTCGGTCTGGCCGACAAGGTCAGCTACGTGTCGACCGGTGGCGGCGCCCTGCTGGAAGCCATCGAAGGCAAGGTCCTCCCGGGTATCGCAGCCATCAAGGGCTGACGCGGATTCATGCAACGCCTGGTTCAATCCATAGAAACCATCCTGGCCTGTTACGACTGCGCAGTCGTGCCGGGCTTGGGTGGTTTTCTCATGAACCGGGTAGAGGCGCGTTACGACGCGTCGTCACACCGGGCCTTTCCCGCTTATCGCCAGGTGAGTTTCAATGCTCAGCTGACGTTCAACGACGGCTTGCTGGCCCAGGTCTATCAGAAAACTTACGGTCTCTCGTTTGAAGAGGCCAACCATGCCATCAAGGCGGCGGTGGATGAACTCTTCGCTCATTTGGACAAGGGTGAAACCCTGGAACTGGGCGAAACGGGCCGCCTGCATCAGACGCCTGACCGCCGCCTGGTTTTCGAAGCGTTTGCGCATCATCTGCTCGATGCCGATTCCTACGGGCTGGAAGATTTCACGGTCGGCGCGTCGTCGGCCGTGGCCGCCGCTTTTGCGGGCGACGGGCGCGCTGCCGGCGTGGACCGTCGCTCGGCCGGCCAAACGGCTTCGGAGGCTCAGCCGGGCGCATTTTCTTTCTGGAAATGGACGGCGGCCGTGGCGGCGTCGCTGATTCTGTCCATCCTCTTTTCGACCGATCCGGTCGGCCGTCGGGCGGAGCATTCGCCTTGTCAGGCTTCATTGTTCCCCGCAACGGCCGTTTCGCAATGCATCGGGCATCTGTCGGCCGATTCCGCGCCGGAAACCGAACTTGCAGCCGTTGTGGCCGACGTTGTGGCGCCGGTCGATGC
>R18__coassemble_1623_pt1 | contig 22760 bp, 20 predicted proteins | sample R18__metabat2_low_PE_032 | metagenome-assembled genome bin R18
TCGTTGAAGAAGAAGTCTTCTTTGGAGGGGTAGTCGGGCCAGATGTCTTCCATGCTTTCATAGACTTCACCTTCGTCTTCTATCTCCTGGAGGTTTTCGATGACTTCGAGGGGCGCACCCGAACGGATGGCGTAGTCGACCAATTCGTCTTTGGTGGCGGGAAAGGGGGCATCTTCCAGTTTCGATGCCAATTCTAAGGTCCAATACATAGCGGTAACTAGTGAGTGTTGTTCAGCGCGCAAAAATATAATTCCGTATCAGAATATCAAATCTATAAGGAAATTATTTGCTGCGTTCTTTCACGACGGCCTCTTGGGTGTCTTTGGGCGTGGGCATATACTGGTAAAACTCCATCGAATAGTTGGCGCGGCCCGAGGTGAGGTTGCGCAGCGCGGTGGCATAGCCGAACATTTCCATCAAGGGGATGAAAGCGTCGAGCTTCTGCGAACCCTTGCGGAAACGGCGCATGTTTTCGATGCGGCCGCGGCGCTTGTTGAGGTCGCCCGTGACGTTGCCGATGAAGTCGTCGGGGGTGTTGATTTCGGCTTTCATCACCGGCTCGAGCAGGACGGGGCTGGCTTTCATGAAGGCTTGCTTGAAGCACATCTGGGCGCAGACCTGGAAGGCCATGTCGCTCGAGTCGACGGGGTGGAAGCTGCCGTCAAGCAGCACGCAGCGCACGTCGACCACCGGATAACCGGCCAGCGGTCCTTTGTTCATGGCCGCAATCAGACCCTTCTGCACCGAGGGAATGAATTCCTTGGGAATCACGCCGCCCTTGGTGACGTCGACGAACTCGAAGCCCTGGCCGGGGTTCGGCTCGAAGCGGATGACGGTCTGGGCATACTGGCCCTTGCCGCCAGTCTGCTTGGCGTATTTGTAGTTGCACTCGAAGGGCTGGGCGATCGTCTCGCGGAACGAAACGGAGGGCGCGCCGGTGGCCACGGGAATCTTGAACTCTTCCTTGAGGCGGTCGACGATGATTTCCAGATGGAGTTCGCCCATGCCGGCGATGATGGTCTCTTCGGTCTCCTCGTCGTAGTGGGCGCGGAAAGAGGGATCTTCGTTGCAGAGTTTGGCCAGCGCCTCGCCCAGCTTGCCGCGGTCTTTCTTTTCTTCCAGATTGACCTTCATCTCGATGACGGCCGGCGGAATGTTGATCGACTCGAGCAGGATGGGGTTGGATTCGTCGCAGAGGGTGTCGCCCGTGCGGGTCACTTTCATGCCGACCAGGGCGATGATTTCGCCGGCACCGGCTTCGGTGATTTCTTCGCGTTCCTTGGCCTTGATGCGGAAAATGCGGCCCACGCGTTCGCTTTTGTGTTTGTTGGTGTTGTAGACGCTCATGCCGCTGGTCAGCTTGCCGCTGAAGATGCGCACGAAGGTCTGCTGACCGACGAAGGGGTCATTGATGAGTTTGAAGGCCAGGCCGGCAAAGGGCTCGGTCTCAGACGGGTTGCGCTGGCAGGTCTTATCTTCGTCGTCGGGACAGTGGGCGATGACGGCGCCCAGGTCGTTGGGCGAGGGAAGGTAGTCGACCACGGCGTCGAGCAGCAGCTGGATGCCTTTGTTTTTGTAGGCGGCGCCGCAGAGCACGGGCACCATCATCAGTTTGATGGTGGCGTTGCGGATGGCCCGCATCAGTGTGTCGACGGGGATTTCTTTTTCTTCGAGGTAGAGGTCGGCCACTTCGTCGTCGATGTCGGCCACTTTTTCGATGAGGTTGGCGCGGGCGGCTTGGGCCTGGGCCATCAGCGCTTCGGGAATCGGACCGACGATGCGCTCTTTTTCGCGGAAGGTGATGGCCTGCATGTTGACCAGGTCGACCATGCCCTCGAAGGAGGCCTCGGAGCCGATGGGCATATGGATGGGCACGGCGTTGGCGCCCAGGTAGCGGTTCATCTGGGAGACCACTTCGTTGAAGTCGGCGCCGGTGCGGTCCATTTTGTTGACGAAGGCGATGCGGGGCACGCGGTATTTGTCGGCCTGGTTCCAGACCGTTTCGCTCTGGGGCTCCACGCCGCCGACGGCGCAGAAGACGGCGACCATTCCGTCGATGACGCGCAGCGAACGCTCCACTTCCACCGTGAAGTCGACGTGTCCCGGAGTGTCGATGAGGTTGATCTGGTAGCCGTTCCAGTGAGTGGTGATGGCGGCCGAGGCGATGGTGATGCCCCGTTCCTGCTCCTGCTTCATGAAGTCCATGGTGGCCTGGCCGTCGTGGGTTTCGCCGACTTTGCGGTTGACGCCGGTGAAGAAGAGGATGCGCTCCGAGACGGTGGTTTTGCCGGCATCGATGTGAGCGGCTATACCGATATTTCTGAGTTTGAGGATGTCTTGTGTCATTTCTAACTTATTGATTTATAATTATATGTATTATTTCTCGCTCGTGGATTTTTCGAGGCGCAAAAGTAGGGAAAATTCTGCATACAACAAAGCGGTTGCCCAAAAACATTGTTTCTGACAACCGCTTTATATAAAGGTGTTTTGCGCTGGCCGGCTCGCGCGGCGTTGTCCGCTTGCTTGCGCTTGTTTGCCGGCTTGTCCGCGCTTTTGAAGCTGAGCCTCTTGTCGGATTCGAACCAACGACCCCAGGATTACAAATCGAGTGCTCTGGCCAACTGAGCTAAAGAGGCAAAGTGGGAAAGCTGACTATATCGCGCCGCTACAACCAAACTACCCTTGCTGCGGTCAAGCCCTGGGGGGATTCGCAGGGAGCTGGCCGTATAGGACTTTCCCGCTGCAAAAGTACGGCTTTTTTCGAAACCTGCAATCCTTCGGCGAGAAATCTTGCCGAAGGATTGCTCCAGCAGCCCGGGGGAAACTACGCGTCGGCGGGTTTGGAGCGGAAGACGTGGCGCTGGGAGATGAGGAGGACGAGGGCCAGGAGGAAGCCGAAGAAGTCGCTGCAGGTGAGGCTGGCCCAGACGCCGCGCAAGCCGTCGCCGCCCCAGAGCTCGTAGAGGTGGGGAATGAGGTACATCATCGGCGGGAGAAACAGCACCTGGCGGCCCAGGCTGGTGACGATGGCCACCCAGGGCTTGTCGATGCTCTGGAAAAACTGCGAATTGCAGGCCGTGAAGGCGATGAGCGGCGACAGCGCCACCATGAAGTGCAGGCCGGGCACGCCCATGGCAATCATCGCCTCGTCGGGCGTGAAGATGTGCAGAATGGCCTCCGGGAAGAGGAAGGCCATCACCAGCCCGATCACGCCCACCGCCACGCATATTTTCAGATTGAGCAGGTAGACGCTGCGCATCCGCTCGAGGCGGCCGGCGCCGTAGTTGTAACCGGCTATGGGCTGCATGCCCGTGCAAAGCCCCATGATGATGAGGAACATCAGCGTGGCGTACGAATTGACGATGCCGAAAGTGCCGACGGCCAGGTCGCCGCCGAAACGGATGAGCTGATGGTTGAGCAGGGCCGCGACCAGCGAGCTGGCCAGATTCATCAGGAACGGGCTCAGACCGATGAGCAGAATGTTGCGGAAAATGTAAAGTTTCGGGCTCCAGCCGTGCCGGTGGAAACGGATGAACGAGGACGGCAGGCAGAAATGCAGCACGGCCGCCACGGCGGACAGCGCCATGGAAACGGTGGTGGCCCAGGCCGCTCCCTTGATGCCCCAGCCGAAGCCGAAGATGAACAGGGCGTCGAGGCCGATGTTGAGCAGCGCGCCGCCGGCCAGAATCCACATGGAGCGGGTGGGGTAGCCCGTGGAGCGGATCAGACCCGTCAGGTTGAAGGTCAGGGTGGTCAGAAACATGCCCGGCAAGACGATGAGCATATACTCTTTCGCGTAGGAGAGGGTCTGCTCGGACGCGCCGAAAAGCCGGAGGACATCATCCATATAAAGGTATCCGCCCGTCACGAACAGGAAGCCGAAGAAAAAGGTGAGCAGCATGCTGTTGCCCAGAATCTTCTCGCCCCAGCGGATGTCTTTTTTGCCCAGCACGATGCTCATCCGCGCACCGGCGCCGGCGCCGACCAGCGAACCGAAGGCGTGGATGATGTTCATCAGCGGAAAAGTGACGGCCAGCCCGGCCAGCGCCAGCGAACCGACCCCCTGCCCCAGGAAAATGCGGTCGCAGAGGTTGTAGGCCGCCGAGATGACCTGACTGATGACCGCAGGTATGGCATAGATGCGGAAAAGTGATGATATATCTCTGGTTTCCAGTTCTTTCGTGCTTTCTGTAGAAGTGCTCATGATGTTTGTGTTTCTGTCTGCGGGGCCGTCTGCGGGACCGTCTGAAATCAGTCTGCAAAGCGCGGCGCAAATCGGGGCGCAAAGCTACGGTTTTTTTCGTACTTTTGCGCTGCCATGCAACGACGCGACAACTATACCTTTTTGACAACCGCCCCCGTAGGCCGGGTCATCCTTTCCCTGGCCGTGCCGTCGATATTGAGCATGCTGGTGACCAGCCTCTACAACATCATCGACACCTTTTACGTGGGGCGCATCAGCACGCAGGCCACGGCCGCCGTCGGCCTGGTCTTCCCGGTGATGTCGGTCTTGCAGGCTTGCGGCTTCTATTTCGGCCAGGGTTCGGGCTCGTATATCTCGCGCCGGCTCGGGGCACGCGACAGCGAAAACGCCTCGAAGATGGCGGTGACGGCTTTCTGCTCGTCGTTCATCTTCGGCCTGCTCATCGCCGTAGCGGGCTGGATTTTCCTCAGACCGCTCTCGGTGGCCCTGGGCTCCACCCCGACCATCCTTCCGTCTACGGAAACCTTCCTGCGCATCATCCTCATCGGCGCCCCGTTCCAGACGGCCTCGATGACCCTCAACAACCAGATACGCTTCCAAGGCAATGCTTATTACGGCATGTTCGGCATTCTCAGCGGCGCCGTGCTCAACGTGGTGCTGGTGCCCCTGTTCATCTTCGTGTTCGATATGGGCATCGCCGGAGCGGCCTGGGGCACGGTCATCGGGCAGATGGTCGGTTTCGCGGTGCTGGTGGTGATGACCTTCTTCGGCGGCAACCTCCGGCTCGATTTCCGGCGTCTGTCGGCCGAGGGCTATCTGCAGAAGGAAATCTTCCGCAGCGGCACCCCCTCGCTGACCCGTCAGGGACTGGCCTGCGTCTCGACCCTGCTGCTCAACCTGGCGGCGGGCGCTTACGGCGACGCGGCCATCGCGGGCATGTCGATCGTGACGCGCGTCACGTTCGTCCTCTTTGCCGTCGTTCTCGGCCTGGGGCAGGGTTTCCAACCCCTTTGCGGCTTCAACTACGGGGCCGGCTTGTACGCCCGGGTCCGCCGCGGATTCTTTTTCTGCATCCAGACCGGCCTGTTGTTTATGATTCCCCTCTGCGCGCTGTGTTATATTTTCGCCCCGGGTATCGTCGACGTGTTGCGTCACGACCCCGCCGTGGTGGAGGTCGGCGCGGCGGCCCTGCGCTGGCAACTGGTGACCTTCCCGGCCGCCCTGTTCATCGTCATCAGCAACATGACGCTGCAGACCAGCGGCCGTTCGCTTTCGGCCAATCTGCTGGCCGCCTGCCGCAACGGCATCTGCTTCATCCCGGTCATTCTGTTGCTGCCCCGGGTCTGCGGCCTGCAAGGCGTGGAGATGAGCCAGACGGTGGCCGACGTGCTGGCGCTGGCCGTGGCCGTGCCGCTCATCATCCGCTATTTCCGTTCCCTTTCCAAGGAGACCTGATGCCCGATGGGCTTTGTCCGGCGGAAGGAAGACGGCTGACGGGCTTCTCCCGGCGGCAGGGAAATGACGGCAAATTTGCTTTTTCCTGCGGCTTGGATTAATTTTGCCCGTTATCTTATCATATAAGCCATTGCCATGGAACAGGAAACCCCCTTCGATCCCGTGAACCCCGTTGCCGACAAATACAGATATGCCGCCACTTACGGCTTGTATTTGGGGCTGTATCTGGCCGTGTTCTATTTGTTGGGGGTCATCTTTCCGGACTTCGGCCTGGCCAGGACCGTCAGCTCGCTGGGCCATTTCTTCGGCTTGGTCGTGGCCTGGATGTTCGTGAAAAAATACCGCGACGAAATCTGCGGCGGCTATGCCCGCTTCTCGTGGCTGTGGAATTTTTCCTTTTGGCTGGCCGTTTTTGCCGCGCTGATCATGGCGGCGGTCCAATTCATCCACTTCCAGTGGTTGCAGCCCGACTACCTCAACGACAGTTTCAACCAGACGCTCAGTTTGCTCCAATCGGCGAACTGCCCCGAAGAGCAGCTGGATCAACTCGCGGGGCTGAGTATGCCCTCGGCCATTGAAGCGACCTTCATTTGCCTTTGGTGTGAAATCATAGGCGGGGCCTTCCTGGCGTTTTTTTACGCCTTGTTCCTCCATCGCAGAAAACGTTAAAATCAGAATCTTATGGATATCAGCATTGTCGTTCCCCTTTACAACGAAGCCGAGTCGCTGCCCGACCTGTTCGCCTGGATAGCCCGGGTGATGGGTGAAAACGGCTTTTCTTACGAAGTCATCTTCGTCAACGACGGTTCGACCGACGCCTCGTGGCAGGTCATCGAGTCGCTGCAGCAGCAACATCCCGACATCGTCAAGGGCATCAAATTCCGCCGGAATTACGGCAAGAGCCCGGCCTTGTATTGCGGTTTCCGTCAGGCCGAGGGCGACATTGTCGTCACGATGGACGCCGACTTGCAGGACAGCCCCGAGGAGATTCCCGAAATGCGCCGGATGATTCTCGAAGACGGCTACGACCTGGTGTCGGGCTGGAAGAAGAAACGCTACGATTCGAAACTGGGCAAGAATATTCCCTCGAAGCTCTTCAACGCCACCGCCCGCCGCATCACGGGCATCAAGTTGCACGACATGAACTGCGGGCTGAAGGCTTACCGCCGCGAGGTCATCAAGACCATCGAGGTCTACGGCGAAATGCACCGCTACATCCCCTACCTGGCCAAGAATGCCGGTTTCGACCGCATCGGCGAAAAGGTGGTGCATCATCAGAAGCGGAAATTCGGTGTGTCGAAGTTCGGCCTGAACCGCTTCGTCCACGGTTACCTTGACCTGATGAGCCTCTGGTTCCTGACGAAATTCGGCAAACAGCCGATGTATTTCTTCGGCCTGATGGGCAGTCTGCTTTTCCTGCTCGGACTCGTGGCCTGCATTGTGTTGGGGGGCATCAAACTCTCGGCCCTGGCCAAAGGCGTGCCCGCGCCGCTGGTGACCGACCTGCCTTATTTCTACATCGCCCTGACCTGCATCCTGCTCGGTGCGCAGTTGTTTCTCAGCGGTTTCCTGGCGGAAATGATCACCCGCAATTCGGCCGACCGCAACAATTACATCATCGAAAAGGAAATCTGACGGTCCCGCCGCCATGAAACCAAAAGTCGATAAGAGGCCAAGAAGCGGTATGAAACCCGGCGTCGGCATGACGGAAAAGTCGATATGAATCAAATAAGCGGTATGAAGCGGAAAGTCTGTAAGGAGCAAAAAGCCGGAGTGAAGCCTTCGGTTTGGCGGAGCGTTCTGGCGTTGACGGTCGCCTTGTTGCCCGTCGCGGCGGCGCTGCTGGCCTCGTGCAGCACCACCGGCAACAAAAACTGCCAGGAGTCGACCGACGTCTTCCTCTATGCCGACATCCGCTCGGCCGCTACGGGCGCGTTGCAGGAAGTCGTTTTCGACTGCATCAAGGGCGTGGGCACCGATTCCGTCTGGATGGAGTCGACTTCGCTCACTTCGGTGACGCTTCCCCTGCAGCCGAACGCCGACACCACCATCTTCATTTTGGACATGCGTGCGGCCGGCAACAAGCCGGTGGCCGATACCCTGACGATGGTCCACACCAACCGTCCCTTCGTCCTGTCGATGGAATGCGGCGGCATCGTCATTCATACCCTGAAAGCGGTTTCCTGTACGCATCAGCGTTTCGACTCCGTGACCATTGAAGAGCCGGAAGTGAAAAACGTGACCGCCACCCACCTGACGCTTTGGATGCCATGAAACGCCTGCTGATTCTTCCGCTGCTTTGGCTGTTGGCCGTGACGGGCGTCCGGGCGGCTTCCAACGAGAAGCCCAAGGAACGTCCCAAGGCCGAAAAGGACACCATTCCCTGGCACGGCCAATACCTGGCCCTTGACGTGGTGCCCCTGGCATCGGCGGCGTTTTCGGCCGACTGGGGGGTGCACGTGCAGTATTCCTGTAACCTCTTCAACCGCGTTTTCCCCGTGGCGGAACTGGGTTATGCCCGCTTCGAGACCGACCGTGAAATGTCGGAGCGTCAGCTGATGGATTTTTCCGACCCGGCCACGGCGCTCTGTCAGGGAGACGGTTTTTACGGGAAAATCGGCGCTCTGTTGCCCATCAGCAAGAAAGGCCCCGACGCGAACAATACCTTCTTCGTCGGCCTCAACTACGGTGCGTCGACCTTCGGTTACCGCCTGATATCCACCCCCTTTCTGGCGAATTACTGGTCGGAGGCCTATCTGCAGAATTTCCCGAAGGAACGTTCGCTGGCCCATTGGCTGGAGCTGACGGCCGGTCTGCGGGTGGAAATCACTTCGTCGCTGTCGCTGGGGTGGAGCCTCGGCTTCAAACGCCTCTTCGACGCCACCGAAACGGCACATTCCGTGCCTTGCTATGTACCCGGCTACGGTTCCTGTGACGAATGGGTGGCCTCGCTGTCGGTGTGGTGTTATTGGCATATGCCCTGGTGACCCTCTTTTGCTGACGCTTATGAACCTCCGTCTGGTGAAAACCGCCTTGTCCGTGGCCCTCTGGCCGGCCCTGTTGCTGACCGCTTGCCAGAAGCCGGCGCTTCAGTACCGGCAGAACAGCGGCGAGATTTTTCACACCACTTATCACATCACCTACGAGGGCGGCCGCGACTGGCAGGCGCAGATCGATTCCTGCCTGCAACGCTTCGACGCCTCCTTGTCCATGTTCAATCCGGCCTCGACGCTGAGCCGCATCAACCTGGCCGGCACCGAGCCGACCGACGTCCGCGACGATGCCTGGCTTTGTCATCTGATGGACAAGGCTATGGAAATTTCGGCCTTGACCGGCGGCGCTTTCGACATCACCGTGGCTCCCTTGGTCAATCTTTGGGGCTTCGGCCTGTCGAAAAGCAGCGACGTGACGGCGGCTGAGGTCGACAGCGTCCGCTCGTTCGTCGGCTATGAAAAGCTGGCGTGGGACGGACGTTGCGTGACGAAGGCCGATGCGCGGATGATGCTCGACGCTTCGGCCATCGCCAAGGGCTATGCCTGCGACGTGGTGGCGCAATTGCTCGATTCGCTGGGCAGCCGCAATTACCTGGTGGAGATAGGCGGTGAAATCGTCCTGAAGGGCAAAAATGCCCGTCAGCAGGTCTGGACGGTGGGCATCGACCGCCCCAACGACGACCCCTTGGCCCTTGACCGCCATCTTCAGACGGCCTTGCAGATCAGCGACAAGGCGATGGCCACTTCGGGCAATTACCGCAATTTCTATACCCGCGACGGTCGGAAAGTGGCCCATACCATCGACCCCTCGACAGGTTTTCCCGTAACTCATTCCCTTCTGAGTGCCACGGTCTTGGCCGACGATTGCCTGACGGCCGACGCATTGGCCACGTCGTTCATGGTGATGGGTTTCGAGCGGGCACGCAGTCTCAGCCTGCAGCTTCCCGGCATATGGTGCTTTTTCATCAGCAGCGACGAAAAAGGTGACTTCGTGACATGGTGTTCGCCCGCTTTGGAGGCATATATGCGACAGATCTGACAGACGGCGGCGGGTGGCACGGTTTTTGTTGAACCCTTGTCCGTCAATACGCAACGAATATGAGCAAACACAAAAAACATATGGAAGAATTGAACAGCCAAGCCCGTCAGGAAGAGGAGCAGACGGTCGACCCCCAGACCGCAGCCGGGGAAACGCAGGCGAAGACGCCTTTGGAGGCCCTGCAGAAAGAACTTGACGAGTGGAAAGAAAAATATGCCCAGTTGAACGACACTTACCTGCGCTCGAGGGCTGAATTCGACAATTACCGCAAGCGCAGTCTGGCCGAAAAGAGCGAACTCATCAAGAACGGCGGCGAGAAGGTGCTGGTCGGCCTGTTGCCCGTCATCGACGATTTCGAGCGTGGTCTGGAGGCGGTCTCCAAGGCTCAGGACGTAGCCGGTGTGAAGGAAGGAATGGAACTGGTTTATGCCAAGATGCAGTCGTTTCTCAAGCAGAACGGCGTGTCGGCCATGCCTGCTTCGGGCGTCGTTTTCGACGCCGATCTTCACGAGGCGGTCACGATGATTCCCGCACCGGAAGAAAGTTTGAAGGGCAAGGTGGTCGACTGCATCGAAAAAGGCTATTATCTGAATGAAAAGGTCATCCGCTACGCGAAGGTAGTGGTCGGCAACTGACATACGGGAGGGACGCAGTCATGGCACAGAAAAGAGACTATTACGAGGTGCTGGGCGTAGAGAAAAACGCCTCGGCCGAAGAAATCAAGAAGGCTTACCGCAAGAAAGCCATCCAATATCACCCCGACAAGAATCCGGGCAACAAGGAGGCGGAAGAGAAGTTCAAGGAAGCGGCTGAAGCCTATGAGGTGCTGAGCAATCCGGAAAAGCGTCAGCGTTACGACCAGTTCGGCCATGCCGGTCTGGAAGGCGGAGCGGGCGGTTTCGGCGGAGGTGGCGGCTTCACCATGGAAGACATCTTCTCCCGTTTCGGCGATATTTTCGGCGGAGGCGGTTTCGGCGGTTTCAGCGACTTTTTCGGCTCAGGCGGCCAGCGCGGTCAGCGGGTGAACCGGGGTTCCGACCTGCGGGTGAAGGTCAAACTCAGCTTGCAGGAAATTTCCAAAGGCGTAGAGAAGAAAATCAAGGTCCGCAAATACGTGACCTGCACCGACTGCAGCGGTACGGGCGCCGCCAAGGGCTCTTCGCCCAAGACCTGCCAGACCTGCCACGGCAGCGGCACGGTGACCCGCGTGCAGAACACCATCCTGGGCCGGATGCAGACCCAGTCGCCTTGTCCCGACTGTCAGGGCGAAGGCAAAATCATCACCGACAAATGTCCCATCTGTCACGGCGAAGGCATCGTGGTGAAGGAAGAAATCATCACCATCAACATACCGGCCGGCGTGGCTGAGGGCATGCAGCTGACCGTCAGCGGAAAAGGCAATGCTGCCCGCCACGGGGGCATCCCCGGCGACCTGCTCGTGGTCATCGAAGAGGAACCCGACAAGGAGTTGATCCGCGACGAGGACGATTTGATTTACAACCTTTTGCTGAGTTTTCCGACGGCGGCTTTGGGCGGCACGGTGGAAATTCCGACCATCGACGGAAAAGTAAAGGTGAAAATCGACGCGGGCACGCAACCGGGCAAGGTGTTGCGCCTGCGGGGCAAGGGCCTGCCCAATGTGAACCGTTACGGCACGGGTGATTTGCTGGTCAACATCAGCGTTTATGTGCCCGAGTCGCTGAGCCGCGACGAGAAAAAACAGCTGGAGGCGTTCGCCGAATCGGAGAATTTCAAGACGAGCCCCTCGCTGAGCAAGAAAATATTCGATCATTTCCGCAACCTTTTCGGTTGATGATACCGTCTCTTTGATGGGATCGGATTGCATGCTCGATTGATTTTCCCGGCTTCAGACAATCTCTTTTTCGATATAATTTCTCCGATATAATTTCTCCGATATGAAAAAATCAGCTCTGTTCTTCTTTTTCTGCCTGGCCGGCATAGGCTGCGCATTGGCTTGTACCAACCTCATCGTGACGAAAGGGGCTTCGGCCGACGGTTCCGTCATGGTGACTTATGCGGCCGACTCGCATCAGCTCTTCGGCGAGCTTTATTTCCGCCCGGCGGCCGATTACGCCCCCGGCACCCTGATGGACGTCAACGAATGGGATACGGGCCGTTTCCTGGGCCGCATTCCGCAGGCGGCGCATACTTATAAGGTGATCGGCAATATGAACGAACATCAGCTCATCATCGGCGAGACGACCTTCGGCGGCCGGCACGAGTGTGTCGACACGACGGCCATCGTCGACTATGGTACCCTGATTTACACGGCTTTGCAGCGTTGCCGCACGGCCCGCGAGGCCATTGCGCTCATCGACGAGCTGACGCAGACTTACGGCTATGCTTCGGAAGGTGAATCGTTTTCGATCGCCGACACCGAGGAGGCCTGGGTGATGGAAATCATGTGCAAGGTGCCGAAGTTCAACAAGAGAGGCGTCAACGTGAACAAGGGCTCCGTCTGGGTGGCCAAGCGGATTCCCGACGGTCAGATTTGCGCCCACGCCAACCAGGCCCGTATCACCACGATCGATTTCAACGACCCGGAGAATTGCCTTTACAGCAAGGACGTCATCACTCACGCCCGCGAGCAGGGTTTCTTTGACGGCACCGATGCCGAGTTCAGTTTCTGCGATGTTTACGCGCCGCTCGATTTCAGCGGTGCCCGTGGCTGCGAAGCCCGGGTCTGGTCGTTCTTCCGCCGCTTCGCAGAAGGGATGGAGGTCTATCAGGATTATGCCATGGGCTACGATCCGACCAACCATATGCCGCTCTCGGTGACGCCTTCGCGCAAGATCACGGTCAAGGATATGGCCGACATGATGCGCGACCACTATGAAGGGACCCCGATGGACATGACCGTCGACGCCGGAGCGGGCGGCAGCCATTGCCCTTATCGTTGGCGTCCGATGGACTGGAAGTATGAAGGCAAGGAATATGTGAACGAACGGGCCATCGCCACCCAGCAGACAGGTTGGTGGTATGTGGCCCAGGCCCGCGCCTGGAACGAGGCCGGCATTTTCTGGTTCGGTGTCGACGATGCCGCCACTTCGCCGCTCTTCCCGCTGTATACCACCCTTTCGCGCTCGCCCGAGTGCATCCGTCAGGGCAACGGTACGATGCTGGAGTATTCCGAAACGTCGATGTTCTGGATGGTCAACCGCATCGCGCAGTTCGCTTATCTGCGTTACGACCGTATCGGCGCGGAGGTGCGCGACGTCATCGACCGTTATGAAAAGAACCTGATGGAGAACGTCACGCCGGCCATCGACCGGACGCCGGCGGCCGTTCAGGACGAATTTTCGCTGGCCAATGCCGACCGCCTTTTTGCCACCTGGAAGGCGCTCGACCGCTATCTGCTGGTGAAATACATCGACGGCAACATCAAGCGCCAGAATCCCGACGGTTCGTTCCAGACCAACGGCTTCAGCGAAACGATTCCCGCCTTCCCCGTTCAGGAAGACTACAGCGACGTCTGGAAGAAAGCCGTCGTCGAGAGCAACGGCAAGGTTTTGGAAGTGAAGTGATTCACTTCGCGGGAAAAAACAGGCGTCTGCTTCGGCCTTCGGCCTGAGCAGACGCCGTTTTTCGCTGAAAACCCCGGTCTGCTTCGGCCTTCGGCCTGAGCAGACGCTTGTTTTTCGCTGAAAACCCCGGTCTGCTTCGGCCTTCGGCCTGAGCGGACGCCGTTTTTCGCTGACAAATGTAGCGTTGTCAGGCTACAAACAGTTCTTCAATTGCTCGAAGCATTCCCAGAGGACAATGCCCGCGGCGACGCTGACGTTGAGGGAGTGTTTGGTGCCGTATTGGGGAATCTCTATGCAGCCGTCGGCGGCGTCGACCACTTCCTGGCGGACGCCTTTGACCTCATGTCCCAGGACGATGGCATATTTTCCCCCGGTCTTCAGCTTCAGTTCGCTCAGCATTTGGCTGCCTTCGGCCTGCTCTATGGCGAAGACCGTGTAGCCTTCTTTCTGCAAATCCCTGACCGCTTTCAGCGAATCGGCTTCATAGCTCCAGTCGACGCTGTTTTCCGCACCCAGGGCCGTCTTGTGGATGTCCGGGTTGGGCGGACAGCAGCAGATGCCCGTCAGAATGATTTTTTCTATCCGGAAAGCGTCGGCTGTGCGGAACACGGAGCCTACGTTGTGCTGACTTCTGACATTGTCCAGCACCACCGTCAGCGGCAGTTTTTTGGCCCGGTGGAACTCTTCTTCGCTGATTCTGTCCATTTCCAGGACGGTCAGTTTCCTCATTTCTTTTCTTTTTCTCGGAGGCAAAGATATGTCATCTCGTCTTGATTCCAAAAACCGATGATTTGATTACCTTTGTCGCATCAAATCTATTTGCTTATGACAGTTTCCGGAGGATTTTTCCTGATTATCGTGGTGGCCATTCTCGGTGGCATCGTCCAATGGCGCTTGAACGGTGTGTTCGACAAATTTTCCCGCGTTCACAATCCGCTCGGTCTGACCGGCGCCGACATCGCTGAGAAAATGCTCCGCGACCACGGCATCTTCGACGTGACCGTCACCCACGTGTCGGGGCGGCTCACCGACCATTACAATCCGGCTGACAAAACCCTCAACCTCAGTGACTCCGTCTATGGCAGCAGCAGCGTGGCCGCGGCGGCCGTTGCCGCTCACGAGTGCGGTCACGCCGTCCAACACGCCGAAGCTTACGCTCCCTTGACCCTCCGCTCCAAGTTGGTGCCCGTGGTTCAATTTTCCTCGACTTTCGCCCAGATCGTCATCATCGTCGGCATTCTGCTGCTCAACGTTTTGCCCTTCTTTTTCTGGGCGGGCATCGCCATGTTTGCCATGGTGCTGCTTTTCTCCGTGGTGACCCTGCCCGTCGAATACAACGCCTCTTCCCGTGCCGTCGCCTGGCTCGAAGCCTCCGGCTCCCTGACCAGCAAAGAACTCGAAGACGCCCGTACCACCCTGACTTGGGCGGCGCGCACCTACCTCGTGGCGGCGCTTTCAGCCTTGGCGACCCTCATCTACTATCTTGGCTTCGCCCGAAGTAGAGACTGATCATTCATCCGTCTTTTCCGCGTCTTTGCACTTTCTTCCTCGGTCACATACCCCGGTATGCTCCCTCGTCTTCAAGCACAAATCCATCGAAAAATCCGGACGAATGATGTTTGATCAGTGTTCTTTTCCGCGTCTTTGCACTTTCTTCCTCGGTCACATACCCCGGTATGCTCCCTCGTCTTCAAGCACAAATCCATCGAAAAATCCGGACGAATGATGTTTGATCAGTGTTCTTTTCCGCGTCTTTGCACTTTCTTCCTCGGTTACATCCCCGGGGTATAATGTCTGATGATGGTTGATGGTTTGTCTTTTCCGGTGGTGCACGATTGCGGCGCGCTGAGCGACCTGATTCAGCGCATCGGTTTTCTGCCGCTGCTTGACAGCGCGGTCAGCGGCTATTCCGCCATGGAAATCGTCGACGAAGACTGCCGCTATTCCACTGACCCGATTGAGGGCTTCGTCTGGCCGCTCTGGCAATGGAAAGGCCCGATCATCCTCGAAGGCAATTGCGTCTACGGAAAATTCTTCGACAAAAAGGCCGGCTTCGTCAGCATGGACTGGTGGCCTGACCTCTGCAATTATCGCCGCAGCAAATACCCCGCGCCCGAAGCGGGAAGCATCGAAGAGACCATCCTGTCGGTTTTGCAATACGGCGGCAGCATGATCACCCGTGAACTCAGGAAGGCCTGCGATTTCACGGGCAAAGGCATGAGGAGCAAGTTCGACGGCTATGTGACGCGTTTGCAGATGGGCTGTCGCATCGTCACCGAAGACTTCGTCTATCCGCGCGACCGGCACGGAAAGCCTTACGGCTGGGGGTGGTCGTTGCTCACCACCCCCGAAGCACTTTACGGGCGCGATGCCTGCCGTTGCCATCGCAGCCCGGAAGCCTCATACGAACGCCTCCGCGACCATTTCCGCCAGTTGCTGCCGACAGCTACAGACAAACAGCTCCGCACATTGATAGGATAAGCCGGCCTGAAAGGGGCGGCTTATCCGTTTTTTTGGGATTTGAATGGTGGACGGGAGTCGTCTCCGCGCCGGTTCTTCTTATTGGTTATTTGTCGCCATAATGTCCATAGACCGAAATCACATCAACCTTGACAATGGCGTCTTCGATTTCATAAATCAGGCGATGCTTTTGTGATATGCGGCGTGACCATTGTCCGGCGCGGTCTTCACCCAAAGCTTCCGGTTTCCCGGTGCCGGTCTTCGGGTGTTCGCGCAGTTCATTCAAAAGTTTTCCGGCCTTCTTGAATGCAGCAGGTTCGCAGCGCTTGAGCAAAGCCAAATCTTTGAGCGCTTGAGGGGCAAAATCAAGGGCGTACATCTACAGACTTGCGAGTAACGAGTCCAACTCCTCCTTGCTGCTTACTTTTGTGCCGCGGCCGGCTGCAATCTGTCTGCGGGCTTCGTCAACGCGTTCAAAGAACTCTTTTTTGCTGAAGACGCTGTCATCTTCAGACACGGGCAAAATCTTGAAGCTTCCTGCGCGTGATGTAAGAATCACACTCTCCCCCTGGGCGGCAAGTCCCAGATATTTACCTTGATTCGATCTGAAATCTCTGATGCTGATGACGGTCATATTCTTTATTTTTTTGCAAAGATAGTGAATACCGTTTTGGTATCCAAATTTTCAAATGCTCATCATTGGGCCGGGCGCCGTGAGGCGGAGGGCTTGGGGCGCAGCCCCAAGCATTGGCCGAAATCTGGTGGCTGCTCACAGAGCGGCCACCAGGTTTCTGTCGCCGAAGGCGTTGTCGACGCGGGCCACCGGCACCATGATTTTGTTCTCCGCCACCCACGTCAGGGGATAACCGGCCTGCTGACGGGTGTAGGGGAAGGGCCATTCGTCGGCGGTGAGCAGGTATTCGGGGTGAGGCGCATGCTTCAGCACGTTGTCTTGTGCGTCGCATTTTCCGTCGGCCACCGCTTGGATTTCCTGCCGGATGGCGGTCATGGCCTCGACGAAGCGGTCGAGCTCGGCCAGGCTTTCGCTCTCGGTCGGCTCGATCATCAGGGTGCCGTGGACCGGGAAGGAAAGGGTGGGGGCGTGGAAACCGAAGTCCATCAGACGTTTGGCGATATCGCCGTCGTCGATGCCCGTCTCCTTGAAGCCGTGGCAGTCGAGAATCAGTTCGTGGCCGACGCGTCCGTTGGCGCCGGTATAGTAGATGCCGTAGAGCGGGCCCAACTTGGCGGCCAGGTAGTTCGCGCTCAGAATGGCGGCCTGGGTGGCGTGACGCAGACCTTCGACCCCCATCATCAGCATATAGCCGAAGGTGATGGGCAGCAACATCGCGCTTCCTTCCGGGGCGGAGGCCATGGTGATGCCGCCGTTCAGGCCGTTCTTGCCTTCCGTGGCGGGGTGACCGGGCATATACGGGGCCAGCTTTTCGTTGCAGCAGATGGGACCGACACCGGGACCGCCGCCGCCGTGAGGCATGGCGAAAGTTTTGTGGAGATTCAGGTGGCAGATGTCGGCGCCGATGAAGCCCGGCGAGGTCAGGTAGACCTGCGCGTTCATGTTGGCGCCGTCCATATAGACCAAGCCGCCGTTGTCGTGGACAATTTGGCAGAGCAGACGGATCTGCGGCTCGAAGATGCCGTGGGTGGAGGGGTAGGTGATCATGCAACCGGCCAGTTCGTCGCGGTTTTCTTCGGCTTTGCGCTTCCAGTCGTCCACATCGATGTTGCCGTTGGCGTCGCATTCCACGTGGATGATTTCAAAACCGGCTTGAGCGGCGCTGGCCGGGTTGGTGCCGTGGGCGGAATTGGGAATGAGCACGTAGCGGCGGTTTTCGCCTCCGTTGGCCTTGAGGTATTGGCGGATGACCCGCAGACCCGAATATTCGCCGGCCGCGCCCGAATTGGGCTGCAGGCAGCAGGCTTGGAAACCGGTGACGTCGCAGAGCAGTTCTTTGAGCCGGTTGATGAGGCAGCGGTAGCCTTCCGTCTGGTCGGCGGGGGCATAGGGGTGAATCTTGGCGAAGGCCGGCCAGGAGAGGGGCAGCATCTCGATGGCGGCGTTGAGCTTCATCGTGCAGCTGCCCAGCGAAATCATCGAGTGGGCCAGCGAAATGTCTTTCCGCTCGAGTTTCTTGATGAAGCGCATCATGTCGCTTTCGCAACGGTATTTGTGGAAAACCTCCTGCTGCAGGAAATCGTCGGTGCGCAGCATCGATTCGTCGAGCGCGCAGATGTTGCACCAGTCTTCTTCGCAGACTTCAGTGGGCAGATTGCCGGCCGCAGAAGCCAACACGGAAATCAAAAGGCTCAGGGCGGCTTCGTCGGTGGTCTCGTCGAGGCTGACGCTGACGTGGCGGCCGTCGGCGTAATAATACAGGTTGATTTCGGCTTCCAAGGCCTCTTTGCGCAGCATATCCTGTGTGACGCCTTCGGGCAGCGAAATTTTGAGCGTGTCGAAGAAAGCGGCGTTTTCCTGTCCGTAACCGTAGACTTCGAGGGCGTCGTTGAGGTAGGCGGCCATGCCGTGGATGCGCGTGGCGATTTCTTTCAGTCCTTCAGGACCGTGCCAGACGGCGTAGAAGGCGGCCATGTCGGCCATCAGGGCCGTGGCGGTGCAGATGTTTGACGTGGCTTTTTCGCGCTTGATGTGCTGCTCGCGGCTCTGGAGCGCCAGGCGGTAAGCCGGACGGCCGTTGGCGTCTTTCGACAGACCGATGATGCGGCCGGGCATGAAGCGCTTGAACTCGTCGCGCGTGGCGAAATAAGCGGCCGACGGACCGCCGTACCCCATCGGGATGCCGAAGCGTTGGGAAGAACCGAACACGATGTCGGCGCCCCAGCTGCCCGGGGTTTGCAACATGACCAGGGCCATCAGGTCGGCGGCAACGGCCAATTTGATGCCGGCGGCGTGGAGCGTTTCGGCGAAGGCGGCATATTCCTCGACGCTGCCTTCGGCGTTGGGGTATTGGACGATGGCGCCGAAATAACCGGCCTCCGGGTTGAAGGCGGCGTAGTCGCCCGTGACGACTTCGATGCCCTGTTCGCTGCAGCGGGTGCGGATGACGGCCAGGGTCTGCGGGAAAACGTAGCGGTCTACGAACAGCTTGTTGACGCCGTCTTTTTCCTGAGCCCTCGAGCGGAGATTGAACATCATCTTGGCGGCTTCGGCTGCGGCGGTGGCTTCGTCGAGCAGCGAGCAGTTGGCCAGGGCCATGCCCGTGAGTTCGCGGATGACGGTCTGGAAAAGGAAGAGGGCTTCGAGGCGGCCCTGGGAGATTTCGGCCTGATAAGGTGTGTAAGAGGTGTACCAAACCGGGTTTTCGAACACGTTGCGTTGGATGACGGCCGGAGTGACGGTGTCATACCATCCTTGTCCGATGTAGCTGGTGAACATCCGGTTCTTGGCGGCCAGGTCGGCGATGTATTGAGCAAACTGCCCTTCGGTCAGACCGGGGTCGCAGTCGGCCGGCTGCGGCAGACAGATGTCGGCGGGGAGGGTCTGGGCGATGAGTTCGTCGATGTTTTTGACGCCGAGGACAGCCAGCATTTTGGCTTCGTCATCGGCGGAAAGGCCGATGTGGCGGCCTGAAAAGTCGTTTGTTTTCATTGTATGGGGTAAGTTTGAATGATCTGACAGGCGGGGTGTTTGACGGCCGGTTCCGCGGCCTTTTTCGCGGTGCGAAGTTACTCAGATTCACGGCCTTCTCAAAAAAGTCGGGTAAAACTTTTCAAGCGTGATGCTTGCTTTTTCAAGCTTGATTGTTGCTTTTGCCGCGGACGGTGGCTATTTTTGCTTTTCAAACTTTCTCCGTTATGAATATTTCCCAAATCCGTCTGCTCGAGGACACCCTGGCTCACCGCAACCGTCAGATACCCGTCGTCTTCATCGCCGACAGCCCCTGGATTCCCGGTTACTGCGGCCATACTTTCATTGACTATTATACCCGCAATTCGGTGTGGCTCAAGGATAACCGAAAAATCATCAGCGATTTTCCGGAGGCGGTGTTCGTGCCCGGCTGGTGGGTGGAATACGGCATGACGGCCGAACCGACGGCCGCCGGTTGCCGCGTCTGTTTCTACGACGACAACCTGCCTCATCTTCACCCCATCACCGAAGATCTCGACAAAGCCGGTGAAATTTTCAGCCAGATGGCCGTGCCCGACCCTCAGGTGGACGGACTGATGCCCTTCCTTTTGAACCAGCAGCGCTACGTGCAGCCTATGCTCGAGGCCGAAGGGGAAGAGGTTTATATGGTCTGCGCCCGCGGTCCCTTCACGGTGGCCTCGCATATGATGACGGTGACCCAGTTGCTGATGCTCATCATGACCGACCCCGAAGCGGCCGACAAATTGCTGAGAAAGACCACCGAAATCGTGAAACGATGGCTGGAGGCGCAGTTGGAGAACGTGAAGACGGCCAAGGCCATCATGGTGCTCGACGACGTGTGCGGTTATTTCAGCCCGGAGGATTTCGTCGGCAGCTGCATGCCCTATATGAAGGAAATTTTCTCCGCTTTCCCCGAGTGCAGCCATTATTTCCACAACGACTTCACCTCGTCGTCGTGTTATCCCTATCTGGAGGAAATGGGGGTCGACGCCTTCAATTTCACGCATCAGGTCGACATCGCCGAGGCGCGCCGTCTGGCCGGCCAAAAGCTGGTCTTGATGGGCAACGTGCCGCCGATGCTCCTGACGGGCGACCGTCCGCAGGAGGTCTACGATACGACCCGGAGCATCATCGATGCTTATATAAAGGAGAACGGCGGTCATCAGGGGCTGATGCTCAGTACGGGCGGCGGCCTGCCCATGGGGGCGAAAAAGGAAAACATCGACGCGTTGATCGCCGCCGTGCGTGACGTGAACAAGAATTTTTAAACAGTATAATTCCCTCCGCTGAAAGCCGGAGGGCGCAGTCAAAATTTAAAATCATGGTCAAAGTAGTTGCCGTTCATACCGCCATGGCCCTGGTGGCCCCGCTGACGGAAATTTTCAAAGAGTATCTTCCCGAGGTCAAACTCAATCACATCGCCGACGATTCCCTTATTCAAGAGGTCATCGCCAACAATCAGGTCACGCCGGCCGTGCGCCGTCGCTTGCTGACGTATTACCTGACGGCGGCCGATTCAGGCGCCGATGTGGTGTTCAACTGCTGTTCGTCGGTGGGCGACATCGCCGATCTGGGCAATGAAATCGCGCCCGTGCCCGTGTTCCGCATTGACTGGCCGATGGCCGTTCAGGCGGTCAACAGCGCCAAGCGTATCGCCGTCATCTCTACGCTGCCGACTACCCTCGACCCGACCCGCCGTCTGTTGGAGCGGGCGGCCCGTGAAGCCGGCCGTGAAGTGGTGTTGGTCGACGGTTTGGCGGCCGGGGCTTTCCAAGCCGGTCAGTCGGGCGACGGGGCTACCCACGACCGTCTGATTCAGGAGGCGGCCGAGAAGATCGCCGACCAGGTGGACCTCTTTGTCTTGGCTCAGGGCTCGATGGCCCGAATGGAAAAGAAACTGGCCGAAATCACCGGCAAACCCGTCCTGTCCAGCCCGGTCTCCGGTGTGCAGGGCCTGCGTGCCTTTCTGAAGGAGAAAGGCTTGCTATGAAGAAGAGAACGTGGATTTTGGTGATGCTCGTCCTTTTGGGCGTGGTCACCTTCTTGGACCGCATCAACATCAGTGTGGCCGGTTCGGCCATCATGCGCGACCTGAACATTTCGCCCGACCAATGGGGTTGGATTCTCAGCGCCTTCATCCTGTCGTATGGCTTGATGCAGATTCCGATGGGCGCGCTCGGCGACCGTCGCGGACACCGGGCCACTTTGGCGCTGATCGTTCTCTGGTGGTCGGCCTTCACCCTGTTCACCGGTATGGCCGGCGGTTTTGTCGGTCTGCTGCTCATCCGCTTGATGTTCGGGGTGGGCGAGGCCGGCTCGTCGCCATGTTCGACGGGGGTCATCAGCCGATGGTTCCCGAAAGAAAAAGTCGGGCGGGCGCAGGGTTTCGTCTGGGCCGCTTCGCGTATGGGCGGTGCGCTGACGCCGTTCATCGTGATTCCGGTCATCGCTTCGCTGGGCTGGCGCGCGGCGTTTTACATTCTGGGCGCCGTCGGCGTGGTCTGGGCGCTGGTCTGGTTTCTCTTCTACCGAAACAATCCTTCGCAGATGAAGGGTATCACGGCCGAGGAATTGGCCGAGGCGCCGGCGGCGAAGCTTTATGCTTCTGCGGAGGCGGCCGGAGGCGCTTCTGTGGGCGCGGCTCGGGGTCATTCGGAAATTTCTGCTGCAGAGCCCAAAGTGAAGATTCCTTGGGGACAGCTGCTGCGTGCCCGTCAGTTCTGGTTGCTGCTGACGATGTATTTCTTCTATGCCTTCGGCAGTTGGTTCTTCTTTTCGTGGTTTCCGACCTTTATGGAACTGGGCCGCGGTTTTGACAAAGATCAGCTGACTTATGCCATCGCGGCGCCGTTCGTGATGAGCATGATCGGCAATATTTCAGGCGGTTATCTGACCGATCACCTCGCCGCCCGCTATGGGTTGAAAGTGGGGCGCAAGGCTTTGGGCAGCGGCGCCTTGATCCTTTCGGCGCTGTTTATGTTCCTGGCCGCTTTCATTCCCGGCAAGCTGCAGGTGTTCATTTTCCTGTCGCTCTGCTTCGGGGTGGTCGACCTGATGTTGCCGTCGGCCTGGGCGCTTTGCATCGACTTGGGTAAGAAGTATGCCGGGGCGCTTTCGGGTGCCATGAATACGGCCGGCAACCTTGGCGGCTTCGTCTGCGCCACAGTGTTCGGCTATCTGGTCAAGGCGACGGGTAACTACAACCTGCCGCTCTTTCTGATTGCCGGCATGCTGGTCATCAGCGCCGTCCTCTTCCTCTTCATCGATCCGACCCGCCAGATCATCCGCGACGAATGACGGGGCTGAAAACCCCTGTCTGCTAGGGCCTGCGGCCGAAACTGACGCCGCTTTTGCCTGTGAGCGCTCTTCGGCAGGAGTACAAAAAAAGAGAACCGACCGGTTCTCTTTTTGGAGCGGAAAACGAGACTCGAACTCGCGA
>R18__coassemble_1664_pt1 | contig 21615 bp, 16 predicted proteins | sample R18__metabat2_low_PE_032 | metagenome-assembled genome bin R18
TTTTCATAACGGACACCTACTATCCTGATTCCGGGGCCACCACGACCATTGCACGACGTACTGCCGAGGCGCTGGCGGCCCTGGGCCACAAGGTGAGCGTGTTCCCTTCCGAGATTTCCGGAGTGCATCTGGAGTATCCAGACGAGCACAGGGGGGTGAAGATACTGGGAGCGATGCCGGATACTGCCGGGTTCGACTGCGTTTTCTCCGTGGCGGTGAACTTCGAGGTGAATTTCCTCGCTCACGATGCCCTGCAGCTTGGGCAGGCCTGGTTCCCGATGTCCTACGACCCCTATGCCTTCGACCCGCATATCAGCCCGGAGGAAAAGCAGGCGCGTCTGAAAAAGGAGGCCGATGCACTGAAGGATGCCAAAAAGATATTCTTCCTGAGCGAATTCAGCGGCGACTACCCCGAGGCGCCTTTCCGTGACAAGATCGTCTGGTTCAACCTGCCCTGCGTGAGGGAGATAGCCCCCGACCGCAGCAAGAAGGTGATTGATTTCGACCCGTCGTATGTCAATTGTGTGTTCCTTGGCGACTTCTACCTGGGCGTGGAGAACACCGATTTCATCTTCAGACTGTTCGAGAAACTCGGTGGTTCGACCATCTCACCAGCCGGCAAGAAAATCCGGCTTTATACCATCGGGAACCTCGGCGACTATGGCGACACGGTGGAGCTGTGGAAGGAGCGGCTTGGAGAGCGCTACGTCTGCCACAGCCGCATCAGCCAGGCGGCGGCGCACAATGTGATTGAAGACTGTGACGTGCTGGTGAGCATGGGCCACGATTCGCCGAATATGTGCCCGAGCAAGGCCATAGACTTCGCCTCCAGCGGAAAGCCGGTGCTGCATATCGCCAAAATCAAGGACTGCTGCGCACAGAAATACCTGGAGCGATATCCCAACAAGCACTGCATTTATCAGGGCGAGGAGCTTACCGATGAGAGGGTCTCGAAGGTCCGCGATTTCATCCTCGGACCCAAGAAGAGAATACCGTTCGCTGAGGTCAAGGCGCTGTACCGCTACTTCACTATGGAAGCATTGATAGACAAGATAATAAAAGTCATATAAATGAAAAATGTACTTATTGTAGGAGCTCACTTCGACGATGCCGAACTCGGCGTGGGCGGAACCGCCGCAAAACTGGTGAGCGAGGGCAAGAAGGTGTATAAATACACCCTCACGGACAACGACACCAATTTCGCAGCACGTGGGGTCAAGGTGGATTACTCCGAGTCCAAGATGCAGAGCGCTTGCGCCGCCGCTGCCTTGGGGATAGTGGAAATCGAGAACACGAACCCCGTGCCTTGCTCCACGCTGCAATATGGCAAGGAGGTGATGCAGCAGGTGGAGCGCATCATATTCGAGAATGACATCGACACCGTGTTCATCCACTTCAAGGCCGATATGAACCAGGACCACGTGGAGGCCCGCAGGATATGCCTCACGGCGGCGCGTCACTGCCAGAACATCCTGGAATTCCAGAGCAACGGCTATGTGCTCGACAATGAGTTCTGTCCCCGGTTCTTCGTGGACATCAGCGACTTTATCGAGAAGAAGAAGGCCGCCCTGGCCTGCTACGGCTCCGAACACGACCGTATGAACCGCCTCTTTTCCACCATCATCGAGCGCAACCACACCTGGGGCTATTCCAACGAAGTGGAGTATGCCGAAGGCTTCAAGATCATCAAGACCCTTAATCTGATTTGACACCATGAAATTCGCACACTATGCAAGGAAGGCCCTTGACCTGATGGCTGAGGGTATTTTGAAGTCCGGAAATGACCATGACATCAGGAAGCGCTCAAGAATCCATATGACGACACAGGTGCGTGACGTCATGGCCCATACCGATGGCTGGAAAAAGCTTTCTGAAACGCAAAAAAAGGAAATCACGGCCTTGTGGCATACCGACAGCGATTTCTATACGCACGAAATCATGATGAACGTCAAGGGGGCGTTCGACGTCAGATATTGCCCGCACTCCATCTTCCGCCTGTATCTGGACGACCGCAAGGACCTCTGGCCCTGGATCGACAAGAATTATTTCGAGCGCCATCAGCCGGGGTTGAAATTCCCGCACACCGTCGTGCGCTGCGTGGACGGGCATTTCCTCGACCACGATTACCGGCCGCTGAGCCGGGAGCAGGCGCTTGAAACCATAGAGGCCCGTCTGCCCCTGATCATCAAGCCGTCCATCGACTCCGGAGAAGGGAAGCATCTGAAACTCCTGTCCGCTGCAGACCAGGCCCGCGAAGTGCTCGCCTCTTATCCCGTCAAGGATTTCCTTTTGCAGGAGGTCGTCATCCAGTGCGACGAGCTTAAGAAAATGAGCCCCAAGAGCGTTGCGAGCTACAGGATCATCACGGCTCTTGTGGGCGACCGGGTGAAAGTGCTTTCGAGTCATCTGCTCTGCAATACGACCGACTCCGTTGCCGTCAATCACAATACGGCTCCGGGCGTAGGCGTGGTGATTGTGAAGAGCGATGAGGACGGCCGTCTGGCTGACTTCGGATACTTCGAGAATGCGTTGAAGATAGACACGCTGCCCTGGGGCTTCCGTTTCGGCGGACTTCAGATTCCTTCCTACCGCAAGGCCGTGGAGCAGGCTGTGAAGGCCCACGAGAGTGTGCCCATGCTCCGCTTCGTCGGCTGGGACATCACCATTGACGAGAACCATGAGCCCGTCTTCATCGAGTGGAACCAGCGCGGAATCGAGGTGTATCATTCGCAGCTCACCAACGGCCCTCTCTTTGGGGACGATACCGAATATTTTGCATCATTGATCAAGAAATGAACGATCTGATATCGGTCATCGTACCTGTGTTCAACAGCGACCGCTATGTCCGTCAGACACTTGACAGCATCGTGGGCCAGACATACGGCCATCTGGAGATACTGGTCGTGGACGACGGCTCCACTGACGGCTCGGCCGCCATTTGCGACGAGTTCCTCAGTGACCCCCGCGTGAAGGTGTTCCACCGGCAGAACGTGGGTCTCAGCCTGACCCGCCAGTTCGGCATAGATTCCTGCACGGGGTCATATTTCGTCACCGTGGATGCCGACGACTATGTGTTGCCGGATTATGTGGAGAAGCTGTATGCGGCCCTGAAGAAGAACGAAGCCGACATCGCCGTGTGCGGCGTGAAGTGCTTCTGGGAAAACCCCGAAAGCGGGGTCAGCGTTCCCGGCAGAACCTTTATGCCTTCCGCCGACGATCTGATTCTGACCGACTCGTGGAACAAGCTGTATCGGACGGAGTTTGTCAGGGACAGCGGCGTGAAGTTCTGTCTGGGCAAAATCTATAACGGCACGGACCTGCAGTTCAATCACCGCCTCTTTCTGCACAGCCCCGTGTATGGCATCTGCTCTGAAGCGCTTCTGATGCATCGGAACCATCCCGGCTCGCGCATCCAGCGCAAGGACAAACCCATGCAGGAAGGCTTTGAAATCATCTACGAGAGCCTTGAGCGCGAGTGCTCGTCGCTTGGTCTTGACCGCGCAGAGTGGCTCTCCAAGGTGTATTACAGCCTGATGGGCATCGCCGTCTGGGATATCTGCAGACTGGGCGGCGGGGTAAAGAAAAGGCACGCGAAATTCCGCAAACTGGCGCGGAGAAACAAGGCTTTTGTCAGGAAGCACGCTGTCGCGGCATGTGACACTTTCACGGTGTCGGATGTCACGCTGCCGTCTTTTGTGCTGGGGAGCGCGTTGCTGCTGGATTTTGCCTGTTATTACTGTAAACGGAAGAAAAAGCGATAAACAGATATTCAAAAAGGTCGGCATAATGATGGGGGAATGATGTATATTTGCGGCAAGAAACAGATTTAAGGAACCGCCCCGGGGACGAGGACCCGGGAAAAACAACGACAGGCTCAAGACATGAACATCATTCTTCTTTCCGGCGGATCGGGCAAAAGGCTGTGGCCTCTTTCCAACGAAGCCCGTTCCAAACAATTCCTTCCGCTGCTCGCCAACGAAACCGGCGGTATGGAATCGATGGTGCAGCGCGTGGTCAGGCAAATCAAAGAAGCCGGCCTGAAGGCGGATATCACGCTGGCGACCAATTCATCGCAAAAGGATATCATCCAGAACCAGCTCGGCGATGTGGATATGGTGCTCGAGCCGGAGCGCAGAGATACCTTTCCGGCCATCGCCTTGGCGTGTACCTATTTGTCGAAAGAGAAAAAATGCCATCAGGATGAAGTCGTGCTGGTCATGCCCTGTGACCCGTATACGGAGCCGGGCTATTTCCAGACGCTGGGCAAGATGGCCGAGGCGGTGGAAAACGGCGTCGCGGAATTGGTCCTGATGGGCATCAAGCCTACGTATCCCTCTTCGAAATACGGATATGTCGTTCCCTCATCGACCGACGGCGACGTTTTGCGGGTGAAAAGATTCACGGAAAAGCCCACGGAGGAAAAAGCCGTTGAGTTGTTGAAAGACCATGCTTTTTGGAACGGGGGCGTGTTCGCTTTCAAACTGGGTTATCTGACGGCCATCGTCGACCGATATCTGAAAGTCGATGCTTTCGCAGAGGCTGTAAACCGTTATGCCGAGTTGCCCAAGATCAGTTTTGACTATGAGGTGGCGGAAAAGGCGCAGTCGGTGGCGGTGGTTCCTTTCGACGGCGCATGGCAGGACCTCGGCACCTGGAATACCTTGACCGATGAGCTCAAGCAAGCGGTCATAGGCAATGCCAAGCTGGGCCCAAAGGCTGAAAACACTCACGTGATCAACGAGTTGGGCATTCCCATCTTCGTGGACGGACTGAAGGATGCGGTGGTCGTCGCTTCACCCGACGGCATACTGGTATGCGGCAAGCAGGAGACGGAGCATATCAAGAATCATGTCGGGCAACTGTGCGACAGGCCTATGTATGAAGAGCGCCGCTGGGGCACATACCGGGTCATTGACCGGGTGAAATACCCGGATGGCTGTTGCTCGCTTACGAAGTCATTGATACTCAAGGCCGGAAAAAACATTTCGTATCAGATTCACCGACACCGGGACGAGATGTGGACCTTCGTCGACGGGGAAGGGTTGTTCCTGCTTGACGACGTGGTCACCCGTGTGGGCCGCGGGGATGTCGCGCACATCGCACGAGGTCACAAACACGCCATCAAGGCCTTGACGGATCTGACCATCATCGAAGTCCAGACAGGTGACCCGCTTGTAGAGGAAGATATCGAAAGGCTTCAAATGGATTGGCCGGAATGATTCGTTCGGAAAGGAAAGAATCTTTTTGTAACTTTGCGGCCCTTTTGGATATATGATTTTATCGATTTGAGTATGAAAAAAATTGCTTTTGCCTGTATGCTCGCGCTGCTGCTGTGTGCTTGCGACAACCATGGCGGACCGGAAAATCCGCAGGATACCCGGGCTGATTACACGGTGATTTTCTGGGGTATGTGCGGCACGAACGACGGCGGTGTCGCCGTCGATATGCTGAGTCTGGCGAACTACTATGTGAGCGGCGCCATCGGCAGCAACGTCGAAATAGCCGGCCTGATGAAGACCAGCGTGAATCTGTCGGACGAGTCGGCCGCCGCGTTCGATGCGACCTATTATTTCGAATCGGGCGACATGACCGGCAAGACGATCGATGTGGACGCTCCCGAGACGGTCAGCGAAGCGTATGAAATGGCTTTCAGCGTGTTGAACGGAAGCAAGTATGCCGACACTTCCTATCCTTTGAACAACACCGACTCCCTGGCTGCTTTCATCAAGCGCGTAGACAAGGAGCATCCCGCGAAGCATTATGTGCTCATGCTTCTGGGTCACGGCGGCGGTTTCTCTCCCGCAGAGGAGGCCCCGCTGACGACGAAGGCCTGCCTGTATGACAATTATTGCAACAGCGCTTATCTGACGGCCGACGCGGTGGTCAGCGCCGTGCAAAAGTCGGGCGTGGAGATCCAGACGATTTTCACCCAGTGCTGCCTGATGGCCACGCTGGAGAACATCGCGGCCTACAGCCAGGTCTTCGATTACGGCATTCTGGCGGCCGAGGTCACGTACAGCGGCTATTTCCCGATGTATCCCGTGCTGCTTTCCGCCGCCGGAGACGATAAGGATCAATTCGAGGCCAATTCGAAGGGACTGATCGATTATTACATCAGTGCGCTTGACGCGTATCCCGACACATACACCTCCCACGGCTTCTACGACCTGACGAAGGCTCCCGAGCTGCTCTCGGTCGTCGAAGACATTGCTTCGTGGTACAACACCAACTATTCCAAACTGACGGATCCCATAGAAGAGGCTATGGGCAACTGCATTTTCTGTGACAACCTCAACCCCGGTGAGGATTCCATTGTCCGGAAAGAACGCGCCGTCTTGCAGGCCATCCTCGCCGACGAGGACGTCAGCAGCATGTTCGAAGGGGCCGGTTCCGGCGAAGACATCTTCCGCGAAATCATCAATATGATGATCGATCTGAACTACCATGCCATCTCCTACGGTTTCCCCTTCACCCACGTGCTCTCCTGCACGGTCGATGAACTGGAAGCCGTCGGCAATACTACGGAGAAGGCCGCTTTGGAAGACTTGACCACGCAGTTCGTGCAGGCGTTGACCGATATGGCCTACATCCGCGCCACCGCGGTGCCCGACGGTGCCGGCGCTGAATATCCGTATATCTACACGGCGCCGACCATCAATATTTTCGCTCTGAACGAGCAGTATTTCAGACCTTTGTTCGGCACACGCCCGCAAGAGGCTCTGAATGAGCTTATGACGGCTTTCCGCAATGACGACGAAGCGCAGGCCATCAGCCTGATGGAAGAACTCTTCGGCGGCACGCCGTTCGCCGCTGAAGTCTCTCTGGAAACGGCCTTGAACAATTACACCTCGTCGGTGTTCGACCGCCAGGTCAAGTGGAGTTCGTTCCTCAAGCAGCTCCAAATGAATCCTTCGGTGATTTACAATCCCGACCGCGGTCAGGTCAACGGAAAATAAAACAGCCTGCGGAAAGGAACCGGACCGGGTTTTCATGCGGACAAAAAGATGATCAAAGGCAAGCTCAAGGATGGCATCCGGCGTTTCCGCCACTGGCAACTGACCGGCGTGATGGGGAAGGCCGAAGCTGAGGCTGAGGCTTTGGAGCAGGCTGCGGATCGGACTTTGGATCAGGCGGCGGAGAGCGGCAGCGTCAAGGAATTTTACAGCGGCTCGTTCGACAGCATTCCCTTCTTCAACGAAGATGCCAAGCGGACGTTCGTGCACCTGCTCCTCAGACCGGGGTATATGATCCGCGACTATCTGCGCGGCCAGAGAGACCGCTACCTGGCGCCGCTGACATCGCTCATTATTTTTTACGCCTTTCTCGCGCTGATCGCTTCCGTCACGGCTCCTTATTCGACGGCCGACGACCCGATGACCGAATGGGCCAAGGGCATTTTCGCGGGGGCTTATCAGGAGCAGTTGTCGGACGAAGCCTGGGCACCGGATACGCTCATGGCGGTGGCACCGGACCCGGCGGCTGCGGCCCGGGCCATGAAGGCTCGCGACAAGGTGCTGGGCATGAACCGGTTCATCGCCGAGACCTATGTGTTGCTTCATCTCGATACCCTTCACGACGAGGTCAACACCCGCCTGGAACAGAGCATCGCGGCCGTGGAAGCCGCTTTGAGGGGCAAAGGGGTTCCCCGTTTCCTGGGACACCTGATTTCCTTGTCGTTGTGTGTCTGGCTGGCGTTCCGACGCAGATACGGCTTTTCTTTTTCCGCGTCCGCTGTCACGGCTTCCTATATTCTGTGTCAGTTCTGTTTCTTCATGTTCTTCTCCATCCTGGTGACGTTGGGCAGGAATGATGACATCGGCGGCTTGCTGACGGCGGCGCTGATGTGGGTCGATTTCCATCAGTTGCTGGGCATCAGTTGGAAAAGGAGCCTGTGGGAGACGATCAGGATTGTTCTGCTGCAGCTGGCGTTCGGCGTGGCGATTTTGCTGCTGACGATCCTCACACTGGGCATCTTGGCCGCTTTCGGTGCGTTTTAGCCTGAGCTGGCTGAATCGCACGCGGCCCTTTGCAGGGAAATTGTGCGGAATTTTGTATGTTTGTGCTTTGATAGCAGAAACGGCTCAATGTTACAGAAATGAAACGTCTTCCATTCATTCTTTTGATGGGTTTGATGCTGACGGCTTGCGGCGGCGGTCAGACGGCCAGGAACCGCCAGACGGCCGGTTTGCAGACGGCCAAAATCCGTGAGGCGGTCAGCCGGCAGGTGGCTTTGTATCCCGAGTCGACCTGGCAAGACCTGTACAAGGCTTTTTTTCAAGCGGAATTCGGGGCCGGCCATATGATCGCCGACACCGCGTCGGCGGGCGCGTATCTCGACGCAGAACTGACGCTGCCCGACGCTTCGGCTGTGTGGTATGAGCCGGTCGGCGCCGACAGCGCTTTCTTCAGGGTCCATCTTCGCGCCGTGCAGGAAGGTCACCTGACCCGCGACCTGCTGTTTCAGGCGTTTACGGGCGGTGTGACGGCCGTGGATGCGCAGCAGATTGAAGCCTGGAAGGCCAAGTGGGCGGTGATCGCCGGGGTCATTGAGGCGATGGATCTGAATCTGAAAGCGGGCGAGTGTGACCGCGCCGCCATCGATTCGCTCCTGGCGGCGGGCTTTTATGCTGTGCATCACAGCGAGACGTTCAGCCGGGCATATGACCCGCATTACCGCATCGTCCGCAAAGATATTTTCGAGCGGGATTTGCTCCCGTTTTTGTTTTTGAAATAACAGGATATGGCAAAGAAAGTTTTTGTTTCGGGGTGTTACGACCTGCTCCACAGCGGTCACATCGAGTTTTTCAAGCAGGCCGCGGCTTACGGCGACCTCTATGTGGGCATCGGCAGCGACCGGACCATTGAAGGCTATAAGGGCCACAAAACGCTCTACCCCGAGCAGGAACGGCTTTTCATGGTGAAGGCCATCCGCTATGTGAAAGAGGCTTACATCAATGCCGGCAGCGGGGTGATGGATTTCCTGCCTACGCTCGACATCGTCAAGCCCGACATCCTGGTGGTCAACGCCGAGGGCGGCAACGACGACAAGCGCCGTCTGTGTGAGGAGCGGGGCATGGAATACATCGTTCTGGAACGCAAGCCGGCCGAAGGGCTGGAAGCGCGCAGTTCCTCGGGACTGAAAAAGCAACTCTCCGCCGGCGAAATCCCCGCCGCAAGCCCCGAAGCCCTGGCGGGGTCCGAAGCCCCGGCGGGGTCCGGCTGCAACATCCCCACGCGGGTCGACCTGGCCGGCACATGGATTGACCAACCCTACGTGTCGCGCCTTTGCCCGGGCTGGGCCATCACCGTCAGCGTGCTGCCGACGTTTGAAATCCGCAATTTCTGCGGTCTGAGCACCTCCACGCGCAACGCCATCAAGCGCATCTGGCCCGTGGAATTGCCCAAGATGGACCCGGAGACGCTGGCGCGGCTGATGTTCTGCTTCGAGAACGACCCCGAGCGGCAGAACGGTTTCGTGAGCGGCGCCCAGGACGCCATCGGCATCTGTGTGCCGGGGCTTTGCCGCCACTATTACAACGACCATTACTGGCCGGAGAAAATCGAGGTTTGCCCGGAGGCCAGCGTGCTTTGGTGGTTGGAACAACACCTGTGCCTGATTCCGCTGGAACCGCGCCCGAAGGGTTGCAGCGTGGTGGAGGGCAAGGACATCACGGCAGAGAAGGTCAAAGCCCTGGCCGATGCCGCCGACCGTTGCTGGACGGCCATCATCTCCAAAAACCTGCAGGCCTTTGCAGATGCCTGTCGCGCCTCTTTCGAGGCCCAGATCGCCATGTTCCCCGGTATGGTCACCCCCACGATCCGTACAGACGCGAGTGACTCGCGTGGTGTACGGATTTCCCTGCAGCCGGCGCTCGACAAGTGGGCTGCCACAGAAGGGGTCCTGGCGCTGAAGTTTACCGGTGCCGGCGGCGGAGGCTATCTGGCCTTGGCGGTGAGCGATGCTCCGGCGTTCTGTCTGGCGCATCCCGAAGCGATAGCCCTCCACATCAGAAGACCGTAGTGGAATGAACTTAAACGGCGATGAGCAGTCGGACAAATGAAAGAGATATGAACATATTGGTTACCGGGGCCGGCGGTCAACTCGGCCGTGAAATGCAGATCGTTGCCCGCGATTCGGCCTGCAAGTGGTTTTTCACGGATGTGGCCGAAGCTTATGAAAGCCTCGACATCACCGACCTGGCCGCGGTCGAGGCTTATGTGGCCGCCCATCGCATCGACGCGATCGTGAACTGCGCGGCGTGGACCGACGTGGACGGTGCGGAAGACCCGGCGCGTTTTGAGCTGGTCGAGCGGCTGAATGCCGGGGCGCCGGAGAACCTGGCCCGGGCCATGAAGGCGGCCGGCGGCTTGCTGGTACACATTTCCACCGATTACGTGTTCGGCAAGGAGCCTTACAATACCCCCTGCCGCGAGGACCGGACCGGCACGCCCACCGGGGTATACGGGCTGACCAAGCTTCACGGTGAAGAAAAAATCAAGCAGGTGTTCGACGGCGGGGCAGGGGCCTACGTCATCATCCGGACGGCCTGGCTCTACAGCGAATACGGCAAGAATTTCTGTCGGACCATGCTCGCTCTGACGGCCTCCAAACCCTCGCTGAAGGTTGTTTTCGATCAGGTCGGCACCCCCACATATGCCCTCGACCTGGCCCGGGCCATCGCCCTGATCCTGGAAGATTACCGCCGGACCGGCCGCCAACCCCTTCCACAGGGCGCCGGTCAAGGTCAAGCTCAAGGTCAAGGTCAAGGTCCGGCTGCGCCTTGGGCGAAGTCGGGCATCTATCATTTTTCGAACGAAGGGGTCTGTTCGTGGTATGATTTCACGAAGGCCATCCAGCAGTTTTCGCATCAGACAGCCTGCCAAGTGCAGCCCTGTCACAGCGACGAGTTCCCCTCGCCCGTCAGACGGCCGGCCTATTCGGTGCTCGACAAAACGAAAATCAAAGAGACCTTCGGCGTGGAGGTGCCCTACTGGACCGACTCGCTGCAACGCTGCATCCAGCACCTGACGGCCGGGGAATGACCCAACCCCTGTCTGCTAAGGCCAAAGTCCGAAGCAGACGCCGCTTTTTCGCGGAAACCCCCGTCTGCTCGGGAAAAAGTCCGAAGCAGACGAAGGTTTTGAGTAAAAACCCCCGTCTGCTCGGGAAAAAGTCCGAAGCAGCTGAGGGTCGGCAGAAAAAAAGCAGTATCTTTGCGAATCATACCTGTCTTATTATGAAGAAAATCCTCACCGCCTTGATCGGCACGTTATTGATCATGAACAGCTGTACCGTCAAAGAAGAAAACGGCTACATCGGCCCCGCCGCACAGCAGGCCGAAAACGGGGTGATGACCCCCGAAGCCATGCACGAATTGGGCTACCTTTCCGATGCGCAGCGCTCGCCCGACGGAAAAACCATCCTCTACGGCATCACTTATACCTCCGTTGAAAAGAATGCCGCCTGCCGCAACCTGTGGGTCTGCAACCCCGACGGGAGCGGGAAGAAGCAACTGACCCGATATGCCCAAAGCGTGAACGCGGCCCGCTGGAGCCTCGACGGCAACGCCGTTTATTTCCTTCAGGGCGGCCAACTCTGGAAAGCCCCTTACAAAAACGGAAAACTGGGCAAGAAAGTGCAGCTGACCGATGTGGCGGCCGGCGTGTCCGATTACAAAATCAGCCCCGACGGCAGCCGTCTGCTCTATGTGAGCTCCGTCCCCGGCCCCGTCACGGCGCCCAAGGATGCCTATGCCGACCTGGAAAAGGCCAACGCCTACGTGACCGACCGACTGATGTACCGCCATTGGGACCATTGGGTCACCGAAACCCCGCGCACTTTCGTCGCCACGCTCTCTGACGGCCTGATCACGAAAGACAATTCCACCGATATCCTCGGTGACGATGCACCGGGCATCGAACTCCCCACAGAGCCCTTCGGCGGGGCCGAGCAGCTCGACTGGGCGCCCGATTCGCGCCACATCGCTTACAGCTGCCGCCGCAAGACGGGCATCGAATATGCCTTCAGCACGAATACCTCCATTTATGTCTACGATGTGGAAACCGGCGAGACCCAGACGGTCAAGGAAACGGGCGGTTACGACACCGACCCCGTGTGGAGCCCCGACGGCAGCCGTCTGGCCTGGATTTCGATGGAACGCGACGGCTATGAGGCCGACTGGCAGCGCCTCTTTGTGGCCGATGTCGCTCAAACGGCCGACGGACTGTCGTTCAGCAACATCCGTCAACTCTCTCCCTCGCTCGACGCCGACGTGAGCAGCATCTGCTGGACCGCTGACGCTCAGCAGATCATCGTTTCAGCGGTGATGGATGCGGTGCAGGGTCTGTTCAGCATCAGACTTTCCGATGCCGACGCTTTCGAGCGCCTGACGCCGGCCGACTGGTGGTTCGGTTTTTCCGGCCCGTTCGCCGTGGATAGTGCCGACAACGGCCTGACCCTTTATACGACCTATCAAAGCCAGCTTTTCCCCGCTGAATTGGTCCGCGTGGACGTGGCCGGCGGAAAGGCTTCCTATACGCAGCTTTCCAACGAAAATACGGCCTATTTCGCTTCTGTCGGAAAGGTCCGTCAGGAAAAAGTGATGCTCAAGAGCGCCGACGGCAGCGACCTGCTGTGCTGGGTGCTCTATCCGCCGACGTTCGACCCCGAAAAACAGTGGCCCGCCATCGAAATGTTCAACGGAGGCCCGCAGAGCACGCTCGACCAGAGCTGGAGCCGCCGCTGGAATTTCGGCTTGATGGCGCAGCAGGGTTATGTGGTGATTCTGCCCAACCGCCACGGCTGCACGGGTCTGGGTCAGGCCTGGAAAGAGCAGATCAGCGGTGATTATCAGGGACTGAACATGCAAGACTACCTGACGGCCGGCCGTTGGCTGAAGAACCAGCCCTGGTGTGGCAAACTGGCCGGTGTGGGCGCTTCCTACGGCGGATTCTCCGTCTACAACCTGATGGGCATGCACGGCGATCTCTACGACTGTTTCATCTCGCACGCCGGCATTTTCAGCGAGAAGATGCTTTGGTACACCACCGAAGAGGCCTGGTTCGGCAACTGGGACAACGGCGGTCTGACGGAGTATGCCTACGAGCCCGGACAAATCGGTCCGAAGGGCGACGGCATCACTTTCGGCGGCATGCAGCAGGCCGGTGCGCCTTACGCTTCCACGCCCAAGGCCCGCGCCCATTACGCCAACGATCCCGAAGCCAAGCTGACCAAGTGGCACACCCCGATTCTCTGCATCCACGGCATGAACGACTTCCGCATTCCTTACGAGCAGGGCATGGCGGCCTTCAACGCCGCGCAGATGATGGGCGTGCCTTCGAAACTCATCATTTTCCCGGAAGAAACCCACTGGGTGGTGCGTCCGCAGAACTGCATTTTCTGGCAGCGCGAATTCTTCGACTGGCTCTCGCAGTGGACCCGCTGAGCCGCCCTAAAGCCCGGCGACGCGGCAAGCGCTTGGCGATGAGCATGAAAATCATTACTTTTGCCCGCTGATTACGCAATAACCAATCAATCAAACATACCGTATGAAGAAAACATTGATCGTGCTGATGACGCTGCTCCTTTCGGCGGCGGCTTATCAGGCGAATGCCCGGATGACCGACGACCAGGTCGTCAAGTATGTAAAGCAGGCGACGGAGCAGGGAAAGACCCAGAACGAGATTTCCCGGGAACTTCTGGCCCGCGGCGTTACGGTGGACCAGGTGAACCGCCTGAAGGAAAAGTATGAAAACGGCGAACTGACCGGAGACGGCCAGGGCCCGGCGGCCGGTCCGGCGACTGATGGCAATGCCCGTCAGGCCCGCAAGGCGACATCCGACCGCAAGCCCGGCGGTGTTGCGTCGGTCGGTCAGGAGGATGAAGAAGAAATCCCCGCTGAAGGTGAACAGGGGATGCGTATGCCTATGCCGGAACGCGGCGGCATGTCTGCCATTTTCGGCCATGATATCTTTCGTACCCGCCAAGACGGTATCTCTTTCGAACCGAACGAAAACGTGGCCACCCCTGAAAATTACAAACTGGGCCCCGGCGACGAGGTCATCGTAGACATCTGGGGATACAATGAGGCCAAACTCAAAGAAACCATTACCCCCGAAGGCAACATCAGCATAGAGATGGTGGGCCCCGTCTATCTGACCGGTCTGAGCGTCAAGGAGGCCGAGGCCAAGATCACGAAAGTGCTGGCCGCCAAATATGCCGGTGTGGGCGGTGAACACCCCCAGTCGGAGGTGAGCGTCAGTCTGGGCGCCATCCGGACCATCCAGGTGAACGTGATGGGCGACGTGGAATATCCCGGTGCTTACCGTCTGTCGTCGTTCAGCACCCTGTTCTCGGCCCTTTATGCGGCCGGCGGCGTGAGCGAAACCGGTTCGCTGCGTGACATTCAGGTGTACCGCAACGGCAAAAAGGCGGCGGAAGCCGATATTTATGCCTATATCTTCGACGGCAAATCCACCGGCGACATCCGTCTGCAAGACGCTGACGTCATCGTGGTGCCGGCTTATGTCAACGTGGTGTCGGTCAGCGGCGGCGTGAAGCGCCCGATGCGTTATGAAATGGCCGAAGGCGAGACGGTGGCCGACCTGCTGAGATATTGCGGAGGCTTCACCGGAAAGGCTTTCGACGAGAACGTGAGCGTGCTCCGTTACAAGGGCGACAGCCGCGAAATCCTGACGGCCGCCAAGGCTTCGGCTTACGACGTGGCCCTGCGCGACGGCGATGAAATCACCGTCGGCGTGCACGAGAATTATTTTGCCAATCGTCTGGAAGTGAAGGGATTCGTCATCAATCCGGGCACGTATGAATATGGTGAGACCATTTCCACGGTCAAACAGCTGGTCGCGGCGGCCGGCGGTCTGAAGGAGGATGCCTTCCTCAACCGGGCCGTGTTGCAGCGCATCAAGGAGGACCGGACGAATGAAATGCTGTCGGTCGACCTGGGGGCGGTGATGAAAGGAACCCGTCCCGATGTGGCCTTGCGTCCGGGCGATGTCCTGACCGTTGCCGGCCTTCACGAAATGAACGACCGCGGACAGCTGGCCATCAACGGTATGGTGGTCAATCCCGGTTTTTATGATTTTGCCGAAAACACCACGCTTGAAGACCTGATCGTGCTGGCCGGCGGTCTGCGCGACGGTGCTTCTCTGGCCAAGGTCGACGTGAGCCGGCGGATAGCCGACCCTTATGGTCTTGAAGTGACCGACACCATCGGTCAGTCATTTTCCTTTGCCATCAAAGACGGTCTGGTCGTTGACGGTGCGGAACAATTTTACCTGAAACCCTACGACGTGGTCTTTGTCAGAAAGAGCCCGGCCGTCCGCTTCCAGCAATACGTGCAGGTGGAAGGCGAAGTCGCCTTCCCGGGACGGTATATGCTTCAGACCAACGGCGAACGCCTTTCAAGCGTCATCCGGCAGGCCGGCGGTGTGACTTATCTGGCCTATGTCAGGGGCGGACAGCTCAAACGCAGCATGACCGAGGAAGAGATTCAGACCGCCCGCAAGGCGGCCGAAACGGAACGTCAGAACATCTTGAGGCAGAAGCAGAAACAGGCTTTGGCCGACGGTAAGGAAGTCGGTTTGGGTGAGACGGACCTCGAGCTGTTGAAGATTGATACGGTTTACACAGTGGCCGTCGATTTCGAAAAGGCGCTGGCCAACCCGGGCGGCTCGTATGACATCATTCTCCGCGAAGGTGACATCATCAACATTCCCGACAACATCGGAACGGTGGCCGTCAAGGGCTCCGTGCTGGCGCCCAACACCGTCACCTATGTGCCGAATCAGCCGTTGCGTTATTATGTCCGACAGGCCGGCGGCTACAACAACGACGCCAAGAAGTCGAAGGTGTACGTGGTTTACATGAACGGTTCGATTGACCAGGGCGCTTCGGCCCGCATCGAGCCCGGTTGCACCGTCATAGTGCCGAGCAAACCGGAGCACAAGGGTATGACGGCCACGGAGGCCGTCAGCATAGGCACTTCTACGGCTTCGTTGGCCACGATGGTCGTTTCGCTGATCAATCTGCTCAAATAGTGAGGTTTATGGAAGAAAATCTGAACAATGTGCCTGCTGAGCAGGACGGTGAAATAGACGTGATGGAGTTGGTGCGCAAGGCGCTCGGCTCGTGGAAATTCATTGCCAAGTGGTGCGGCGTGGCCGCCGTCATCGGTGTCGTCATCGCGCTAAGCACGGTGAGCACTTATACCGTGACGACCAAGATGTCGCCGGAAACCACCGGAAAGTCGGGCAGCGGTTCGCTGAGCAGCCTGGCTTCGTTGGCCGGCATCCACCTGGGCAGCATGTCGACGACCGATGCCATTTCGCCCGAACTTTATCCCGACGTGGTGTCGTCGGTACCCTTCTTGACCGAACTGTTCACGATGCCGGTGAAGGCGGAGTACAAGGGGGAGGAAATCGAGTGCAATTATTACGAATATCTGAAGAATTGCGGCAAGATGCCGTGGTACGGCTATGTGCTGAGCTTGCCGGGCAAGGCCATCGGGGCCGTGTTCGGCCTCTTCCAACCGAAGGAAGAGAAGGAACCGAAGGGCTTCAAGCACTTGGATGCGGTTGACAATGCCAAGCTGACGAAGGCTCAGGAGAAGGTCATCGAGGGGATGCGTCGCCGCATCAACGTGGCGACCGACAAGAAGACGTATGTCATCACCTTGAACGTGACCGATCAGGATGCCGACATCGCGATGCAGTTGAGCGAGACCATCGTGGCGAATCTCAGGCGTTTCATCACGTCGTACCGTACGGAGAAGGCGCGCAACGATCTGAATTATTACGAGCAGCTTTATGCGGAGTCGCAAGCGGCGTATTTCGATGCGCAGCAGCGCTATGCCCGATATGTGGATATGAATCAGGGCATCGTCCGCCAGAGCGTGATGACCGAGCAGGAGCGGCTGGAGAACGAGATGAACCTCAAGTATGACGTTTACAACAGCTGCGCCCAGCAGGTGCAGGTGGCCAAGGCGCAGGTGCAGCGCGAGACGCCGGTTTGCACCGTTCTGGTGCCGCCGACGACGCCTTTGAAGGACAATGAGTCGGGGGCGAAGACGCTGGCGGTGTTCATCTTCCTGGGGTTCTGTCTGTCGACGGCCTGGGTGTTGTGGGGCCGCGACTGGCTCGCCCGCCTCAAAGCCGAAATGAAGAAATAACCACCCCGGCTACGGTCCGTAGAACGTTCACTTCTCTTAGTGAATGTGATTCGGAGCGAAGCGACAGAGGGGGCAGGGCCGCAGGCCCGTTGGGGGATAACTTCCCCCAATAAAACAAGGTCTGGACATGTCACAGGTACCTGTGACATGTCCCCGGTCACGGGCCGGGCGCCGCGGGAGCGACACAAAACAAGGTTCTACCTGGCCTAGGCCAGGTTTGGGGCACCGCCCCAATCAAATAAGGAAGATTTTAAACGACAAAGGAACCGTTTTCGGTTCCTTTGTCGTTTAAAATTCCAAGGGCGGCGACACCAGACAGCCGTCGATGACGGCTGTCTGCGGGCGGGGCCGGCCGTCGGCGGCGGGTTGCAGCAGCAAGCGGCGGCCGTCGGGCTTCAGACGGTCTTCCGCCAGCCATTGGAGGGCTTGCGGGAAGATGAGGTGCTCCAGACGGTGAATGAGGGCTTCGGTTGCTTCCACGCTGTCGGCTACGGGTACGGCGGCCTGGATGATGATCGGACCGCCGTCGAGTTCCCTCGTGACGCTGTGGACGGTGCAGCCGGTCAGTTTGACACCGTAACGGCAGGCATCCTCAATGCCTGTGGCCCCCGTGAAACTGGGCAGGATGGCCGGGTGGAGGTTGAGGATGCGGCCCGGATAAGCGTCGATGAGCACGTCGCTCAAAATCCGCATCCAACCGGCCAGGGCGATGGTGTCGACCCGGTAGGGCGTCAGCAAGTTCAGCAGCGAACGGTCGTAGGCTTCGCGGTCTTTGATGCCCTTGGAAGGCAGGATTTCGACAGGAAGGCCGAAGGCCCGGGCTTTTTCGATGACCCCGGCTTGCGGGCGATTGGTGACGATGACGGCGATTTCAGCCGTCAGACGGCCGTCGCGGACCGCCTCGGCTATGGCTTGTGCGTTGGTTCCGTTGCCCGACGCGAGGATGGCAAGTCTCATGGTTATTTGGGTGCTTTGATATACAGAAGGACGGCGATGACGGTAAACATGATATTGGGTATCCATACCGCCAACATCGGCGAGGTCGTGCCCGAAAGGGCAATGCTGCCCGAAAGGGTGTCGAAGAGAATATAGGAGAAGGCGATGAGCAAGCCGAGCCCCAGGTGAAGCCCCGTGCCGCCCCTGACCTTGCGCGAAGTCAGCGACACGGCGATGACGGTCAGGACCAGAATGGAGAAGGGGAAGGAGAATCGCCGGTGATATTCGAGCTCGTATTCTTTGAGGTTGGCCACGCCGCGCGAGCGTTGGCGGTTGAGGTATTCGCGCAACTCGGTGGTGGTGAGTTGTTCGCTGAAGCCTTCGACCATATAAAATTCCGAAGGATTCATCACGATGACGGTGTCCATGCTGCTCCCGTAACTGACTTCCTCGCGCAGTCCCTTGAATTCGCGAATCTGCCAGTCGAGGGCACGCCATTGGTTCTCGCCTTTCATCGTGATGCGCTGGGCGGTCATTTTGGAGACGAGCGTCTGGGCTTCGTAATGTTCCATGAAGAAACGGTAGCCGATGTCTTTGCGCTCGTCGTAACGTTCGATATAGATGATGACGCCGGGCTCGATTTCCAACTGGATGTTGCGGACGTAGTCTTTCGTTACTTTTTTGACGTATTTGTCCTCGAAATCCAGCCGTATCTTATTCGCGGGAGGAATGAGGAAAGACGAGGCGTAGAAGACGACGGCGGCCAGCACCGTGGCGCTCATCAGGTAGGGGCGCATCAGGCGGTGGAAGCTGACGCCGCCGGAAATCATCGCCACGATTTCGCTGTGGGAGGCCAGGTTGGAGGTGAAGTAGACGACGGCGATGAAGATGAAGAAGGGGCTGAATTTCACCGCGAAATAGGGGATGAAGTTCAGAAAATAGTCGAAGATGATGGCGTGGGTGGTGGCGTTGTTCTGGTGGAACTTGTCGAATTTTTCATTGTAGTCGAACACCACGACGATGGCCATGACCATGATCAGACAGAAGAAGAACGTCCCCATGTATTTGGCGATGATGTAGGTGTCGAAGCGCTTGATCATGCGCTGGTCGTTCCACCATTCTTTGAGCCCCTTGAGCGGAGCGGTGAGCCAATTCTTCATCTGCGTCTTCGTCAAAGGAGCGTTATTGTTCTTCGGCCTGGCGGAAACGGTATTGGGTTTCGGCCTTCCAGTCGGCGTAATCGCCTTCGATGATGTGTTTGCGGGCCTCGCCCATCAGCCAGAGGTAATAGGACAGGTTGTGGACCGAGGCGATTTCGAGGGCCAGGATTTCGTCGGCCATGAAGAGGTGGCGAAGGTAAGCCTTTGAGTATTGGCGGTCCATGGCGCAGGCGCCGTCTTCCTCGATGGGGGAGAAGTCGTCGGCCCAGCGGCGGTTGCGCATGTTCAGCCGTCCGGCCTTGGTGTAGATGCGGGCGTTGCGGCCCACGCGGGTAGGCATGACGCAGTCGAACATGTCGACGCCCCGTTCAACGCCTTCCAACAGGTTGTCGGGGGTGCCTACGCCCATCAGGTAGCGGGGACGGTCGGCCGGGAGGATTTCGTTGACCACCTCGATCATCTCGTACATCTTTTCGGCGGGTTCGCCCACGGCCAGGCCGCCGATGGCATAGCCTTCGCAGTCTTGCTCGGCCACGTGCAGGGCCGATTCGCGTCGCAGGTCGGGGTAGACGCAGCCTTGGACGATGGGGAAGTAGCTCTGGTGGTGACCGTAGAGCGCTTCGGTCTCGCGGTAGTGTTTCACGCCCCGTTCGAGCCAGCGCTTGGTCAGGTCGAGCGACTTTCGGGCGTAGCGGTAGTCGGCGTCGCCCGGGCAGCATTCGTCGAGGGCCATCATGATGTCAGAACCGATGATGCGTTCGATGTCGATGACGTTTTCAGGGGTGAAGAGGTGTTTCGAGCCGTCGATATGGGAGTGGAAGGTGACGCCTTCTTCCTGTATTTTGCGGATTTTGGCCAGGGAAAAGACCTGGTAGCCGCCGCTGTCGGTCAGAATGGGGCGGTCCCAGGAGATGAATTGGTGCAGGCCGCCGGCCCGGTGGAGAATGTCGCAGCCGGGGCGGAGGTAAAGGTGATAGGTGTTGCCCAGAATGATCTGGGCCTTGACCTCGTCGCGGAGCTGGTCCTGGTTGACGGCCTTGACGGTGGCGTCGGTCCCCACGGGCATGAAAATGGGGGTGAGGATGTCGCCGTGGTCGGTGTGGAGCACGCCGGCGCGGGCTTTGGTCTTCTTGTCCTGGGCAATCAGTTCAAAGGTCATGTGATACGAGGTAATTCATTTTGGCCTGCGCCAGGCGGATTTCGTCGAGCAGGCGGGTGATGTCGGAGAGGAGGACGCCGAGGGCTTCGGCGCCGGTGATGGCTATGCGGTCGGTCGGGTCAAGGGCGTAGCCGTATTTGCGCTTCGGTCCGAGCAGTTCGACTTTGATTTTGTCGTCGGGGTGGAGCCGGAGGAATTCGAGCAGGCCGTTGAGGTGTTGTTCGTCGAAGCGGACCGTCTCGTAGCGCAGTTCGCCGTCGCTGAAACTGTAGTTGAGGGCGCCGTCGGCCGGGACGTCGAGGGTTTCGGCAAAGCTGCCGTCGGGGGCGTAGAGGCGCACTCGGGTATGGCCGATTTTGCCGCCGCAGTAGTAGCTTGTCAAGAGAAATTTTCCCTTTTCGTCGACGCGGGCCTGGAGGTAGCAACGGTTGTGGTTGCGGCTTTGCAACTGGCGGATATGGACGTACCAGCCGGTCGATTCGTATTCCTTGTTCTGCTGGAAGGTGAAGTCTTTCTGCAGGTTGGGAAATTCGGCCTGGCGGATTTTCAGGACGCTGTCACACCAGTCACGGGTGCGCTTTTGTTCGGCGAATTCGACTTCACGCAGGAGTTTGCGGCCCTCGCGGATGCCGTCGAAGTTTTTGGGGTCTTGCACTTTGATGCTGTCGAGGTAGCTTTTGGCCAGCTGGAATTGCTGCGCCGCCGCGGCCTCGCGGGCTTTTTTGAGGTAATCGGTTTTTCCGCCCTTTCCCTCGCAGCCGCCGGCGATGACCGTCAAGGCCAACGCCGCCACCAACCATTGAAATTTTTGCCGCATCATCATGCTAGTTTTGAACCGACAAATATAATCCTTTTTTACCTATTGCCCAAAAAAACACCGCTCAGCTGCCGACCCCCCGTCTGCTCCGCCCCGCGGCCGAAGCAGATGCCACTTTTCGCTGAAAACCCCCGTCTGCTCCGCCCCGCGGCCGAAGCAGATGCCACTTTTTCGCGGACCCCCCCGTCTGCTAAGGCCCGCGGCCGAAGCAGATGCCGTTTTTGCCAGTGAGCGCTCTTCGGAGCCGGCGCAGCCGGCGACAGAGGGGGCAGGGCCGCAGGCCCGTTGGGGGATGACTTCCCCCAATCAGACAAGGACCGCCTGACCGCGGGTCAGGCTTCCCCCAATCAGACAAGG
>R18__coassemble_1717_pt1 | contig 20271 bp, 15 predicted proteins | sample R18__metabat2_low_PE_032 | metagenome-assembled genome bin R18
CAGCTGGTGCAACTGCGACAGGCCGAAGCGCTGGGCGTCTTGAATGACCATCATGGAGGCATTGGGCACGTCCACGCCCACTTCGATGACGGTGGTCGAGACCAGCAGGCGGGTCTGTCCGGTCACGAACTTTTCCATGGCCGCATCTTTCTCCTGCGGTTTGAGTTTGCCGTGAACCATCCCTGTTTCCACCTCGGAAAAAAGCTTCTTCATCAAATCGAACCCTTCGTTGAGGTTCTTGTAATCCGCTTTCTCCGATTCTTCAATCATCGGATAGACCACATAAATCTGCCGGCCGGCGGCCAATTGCTGATGCATGAACTCGTAGAGCGGCGAGAGCCGGTTGTCGTAGCGGTGGACCGTCTCGATGGGTTTGCGCCCGGGCGGCAATTCATCGATGACCGACACGTCCAGGTCACCGTAAAGCGTCATGGCCAGCGTGCGGGGAATGGGCGTAGCCGTCATGACCAGAATATGCGGCGGCAAGACATTCTTGCGCCAGAGTTTCGAACGTTGCTCCACCCCGAAGCGGTGCTGCTCGTCGATGACGGCCAGCCCCAGGTTGCGGAACTGCACCTCTTCTTCGATCAAGGCGTGCGTCCCCACCAATATCTGCACGCTGCCGTCGCGCAGCCCGGCGTGAAGCACTTCGCGTTCTTTCTTTTTGGTCGAACCGGTCAACAGACAGACTTTGACCGGCAACGGGGCCAACATCCGGCTCAGATTCTCGTAATGCTGGGTGGCCAGGATTTCCGTCGGGGCCATCATGCAAGCCTGGAAACCGTTGTCGAGGGCCATCAGCATGGCCATCAAGGCCACCAGGGTCTTGCCGCTCCCCACGTCGCCCTGCACCAGGCGGTTCATCTGCACTTCGCCCGACACATGGTTGCGGATTTCCCGCAAGACCCTTTTCTGCGCCCCGGTCAGTTCAAAAGGAAGGCATTCCTTGTAGAAACTGTTGAACAAAGGACCGATGGTACGGAAGGGGAACCCCTTCAAGCGCTTGTTGCGGGCCTGCGTGTAGCGAAGGATATGAAGCTGCAAATAAAGCAGTTCCTCGAGTTTCAGGCGGTAGCGGGCCTTGCGGAGCCTCAGGGCGTCCGTAGGGAAATGGACCTGTCGGAGCGCTTCGTCGAGCGAGGGGAGATGCAAACGCTTGATCAGATAGTCGGGCAGCGTTTCGGGCACGCGGGCCGTCATCGTCTGAAACAGCGTGAACATCACCTTTTGCAGCATATGGGTCGTCAGCCCGGCGTTCTTCATCTTCTCAGTGGTGATGTAGAAAGCCTGATGCGCGCCCGTCAAGCGCTTGAGGTTCATTTCCGTCGCCGCCTCGATGTCGGGATGGGCCACCGTCAGGCTCTGACCGTATTGGGCAGGCTTGCCGAAAACCAGATAGGTTTCCCCGGGCTTGTAACGTTCCGGAATGAACTTCGTCCCTTTGAACCAGACCAATTCCAGTTCACCCGTTCCGTCGGTGAAAGAGGCCGTCAGCCGGCGGGAACGCCCCTCTCCGACTTCGCGGTAAACGACGATGGTGCCGACGACCTGCACGAAGGGCATATCGGCCGTCAACTCGTTGATGTGGTATATCCGGCTGCGGTCGATGTACTTATAGGGAAAATACCAAAGCAGTTGCTGGCGGGTGGTGATGTCCAATTCCTCCGCGAGCAAGCGGGCGCGGGTCGGGCCCACTCCCTTCAGATAGGTCAGTTCACTCTCGTAACCGTCCGTCTTGGCCGTTGCCGCTTTGGTTGCCATCGCACGCCGGGATAGTCAAATCACTTCAGGCCCATCACTTTGGCCATAATGGCTTTGTGCATGGTGTTGTCGCCCATGGTCTCATAAAGTTCCGCACCGGGGCCGAACAGATAGACCGGAACGGGAATGCCGGTATGACTCTTCAAACTGTATTTGCCAGCGAAGTGTTCCATGTCGTCGGTCTCGGTCTTCTGGAGCAGGGCCAAACCGCCCGTTTCGTGGTCGGCGGTCACCACCACCAGCGTGTTTCCGTCGGCCTTGGCGAAATCGATGGCCACCTTCACGGCCTTGTCGAAATCGATGGTTTCGGCAATGGTGCCGGGCAGGTCGTTGGCGTGACAGCGGGAGTCAATCTGCGATCCTTCCACCATCAGGAAGAAACCGTTCTTGTTGGTATTCAGTTTCTTGATGGCCAAATCGACCGCTTGGGGCAGATAATCGCCGCGGCCTTCCAGCATGGTCGGCATATAGTCTTCAGCCAGCAAGGCCAGCAGTTTGTCGGACGACGATTGCTGCGCATCTTCCAGGGTGTACACCACGTCGAAGCCGCGTGCGCGCAGCGAATCGCTCAGGTTCAGGCTGTCGCTGCGGTGCTCGAAATATTTCACGCCGCCGCCCAGCATCACGTCGGGGGTGGTTTTCAGAAAATCCATCGCGATTTCTTCATACATGCCGCGGTCGGGCTGATGGGCCACGAAAGCGGCCGGTGTGGCATGCTGCAGGAAGACGGTGACCACTTCGCCCGTGGCCTTGCCGTTGCGGGCCGCCTGGGCCAAAATGCTTTCCAGCGCCACGGAGTCGGGCGTCATGCCGACCATATAATTGTTGGTTTTCACACCCGTGGCCAAAGCCGTGCCGCTGGCCGCAGAGTCGGTGATTTTGCTGTTGGCCGAGAAGGTCTGCTGAAGGGTGATGTTCTGGGCCTCGTCCATCATGCAAAGATGACCGCCGTTGATCCAATGGGCCGCATAAGCCTGACTGATGCCCATGCCGTCGCCGATCATGAAAATGACGTTTTTGGCCTTCGGCTCTTCTTTTTTGCAGCAGGCCGTGAACACGAATACAAACGCCAGCATAGCGGCCGACAGAGAAATGATCTTTTTCATTGATTTATAAATTTTGTTCGTTGTAGATTTTTTTGAGTTCTTCGTCGGTGCGGGTCAGCCGCTCGCGGCAGAACTTGATGAGCTGGGTGGCCCGGCGCACTTTCTGCACCATTTCGTCCACATCGGGATCGGATTTCTCCAGCGAAGAGAGAATGGCCTCCAACTCCGCTGAAGCCTGTTTGTAAGTAAGTTTTTCTTTATCCATTTTGTTGAAAAAATTATTCCACAACGGAAGTCAATACACCATTGGCCAGCCGGGTCTCCAGACGTGCGCCCGACGGCACCTCAGCAATGTCTTTGACGGGTTTTCCGCCATACGTGGTGATGGAGTAGCCCCGCTTGAGCTGCGCTTCGGGGGAATACATCTGCAAATCCTTTTCCCGCAAACCGAGGCGGTAGCGCTCGCGCTGCAACAGGTCTTGCGGCCAACGGTGCAAGGCATTTTCCGCATCCGTCAGCCGACGGCCGTATTCCCACAGCGCCTGCTCGGTCAGACGCCTCAGTCCCGAAAGTTTCTGCTGCCATTTCAGGTCCTCACGGTGACAAAGCTGAGTCATGGCCGTCTGCAAACGGCCGGCGTTCTGCTGCAGGCGGTTCACTTCGCGCTCGCAACGCATCGCCACGTAATTTTTCAGCCATTCAGCGGCCTCATCGAGCGGTTGCAGACAAGCTTGCATGCAGTCGATGAGGTGAGCGGCCGCCGCCGTGGGCGTCTTGACCGACAGATGGGCCACTTCGTCCACCACCGAGCGGTCGCGCTCGTGTCCGATGCCCGCCAACACCGGCAGGGGAAACTGAGCCACGGCCGAAGACAGGTCATACCCATCGAAGCAGGTCAGGTCGGTCACGGCCCCGCCGCCGCGGATGATGACCACCACGTCAAACATATCCGCATCCGCAGCGATGGCTTCCAAAGCGCAGAGCACCGAGGCCTCCGCCTGATTGCCCTGAACCACGGCCGGGAAAAGCCTCACATAAAAAGCGAAGCGCGACTGAGCCAGTTGATGGCAGAAATCGCCGTAACCCGCTGCGCCGGGCGACGAGATGACGGCCACACGCTGCGGCAACGCCGGCCAGGGCAGTTCCTTGTTCAGTCCGGCCACCCCGTCGGCCTGCAGTTGACGCAGAATTTCTTTCCGCCGCAGGGCCCAGTCGCCCAAGGTATAAGACGGGTCTATGTCGACCACCGTCAGGCTGAGTCCGTAGAGCTCATGAAAATCGACGGAGGCTTGTATCAATATTTTCTGACCGGCGGCCAGCGCCGTGCCCGTTTCCCGCTCGAAGCGGGCGCGCAAAGGCTCCCAGACGCTGCGCCAGATGTTGGCGCGGGCCTTGGCCTTGAGCCGGTCACTGCCGGCTTCTTTTTCAACCAGTTCCAGATAACAATGACCGGCCGCATTGCGGCAACTGCACGAGCTCACCTCCGCCTGTATCCAATAGGCCGCCGGGTAAAACTCACCCAGGCAGTCGCGGATGCTGGCATTCAGTTCATACAAGCTCAGTACATTTCTCATTATCTGGGTTCTATGCCTCTCTCCTTCAATAATTTCAGAGAAAGATCCTTCAATTTGAACTTCTGAATCTTGCCGCTGCCGGTCAAGGGGAACTCCTTCACGATGAAGACATAGCGGGGAATCTTGTGGCGGGCTATCTTGCCCCGGCAGAATTCGCGCACCCCTTCCTCGTCCAGTTCCGCGTCATCGTGCGGAATGATGAAGGCGCCCACTTCCTCCCCATACTTCGGAGAAGGGACACCGGCCACCTGCACGTCTTTCACGCCGGGCATCTTGTAGAGAAACTCCTCGATTTCACGGGGATAGACGTTTTCGCCGCCGCGGATGATCATGTCCTTGATGCGGCCCGTGATGCGGTAATTGCCGTCGGGGTCTTTCACGCCGAGGTCGCCGGAATGGAGGAAACCGTTCGCATCGATGACTTCAGCCGTGGCCTGCGGATTTTTATAATAGCCCTTCATGACCAGATAGCCCCGGCAACACATTTCTCCCTGCTCGCCCACGGCACACTCTTCGCCGGTTTCGGGGTTGAGCACCTTCACTTCGGTGAAGGGATATTCCCGGCCGACCGTCGTGCAACGCGTCTCGAAAGAGTCGTCCCAACGGGTCTGGGTCATGCCCGGCGACGATTCCGTCAGTCCGTATACGCTGGTTATATGGGTGATGTGCAATTTGTCGGTCACTTTGCGCATCAGGTCGATGGGACAGAGCGAACCGGCCATGATGCCTGTCCGGAGCGAACTCATGTCGAACATGTCGAACATCGGATGGTTCAGTTCGGCGATGAACATCGTCGGCACGCCGTAAAGAGCCGTGCAACGCTCCTTGTGGACCGAAGCCAGCACCACCAGCGGGTCGAAGGCTTCGACCATCACTTCGGTGCAACCGTGCGTCAGACAGTTCATCGTGGCCAACACCACGCCGAAACAATGGAAGAGGGGCACCGGCACGCAGAGTTTGTCGTCGGAGGTGAAGCCCATGTGTTCACCGGTGAAAAAGCCGTTGTTGACGATGTTGTGATGAGTCAGCATCACCCCCTTCGGGAAGCCGGTCGTGCCGGAAGTGTATTGCATGTTGGCCACGTCGCTGCAGACCACCGTCCGCTTGACGGCATTCAACTCATCGTCGTCGATGTTCTGCCCCAAAAGCAGCAATTCGGCCGTGTTGTACATGCCGCGGTACTTTTCCTGACCGATGAAGACGACATTTTTCAGGGTCGGGAAGCGCTGGCTGCAGAGATGGCCCCGCTGTGATTCCTTCAGCTCGGGCAGCATCTTGTAAACCATCTCGATGTAGCTGCCGTCGAACACGCCCTCCGTAATGCAGAGGGTATGCAGGTCGGCGTCGCCCACCAAGTATTCCAGTTCTTCCTGCTTGTAGTTGGTGTTGACCGTCACGGCCACGGCGCCCAGCTTGGCACAGGCATAGAGAAAGGTCAGCCAGTCGGGCACGTTGGTGGCCCAGATGCCCACGTGCGACCCCCTTCTCACACCGATCGACATCAAGCCTTTCGACATGTTGTCGACCCGCTCGTTGAACTTGCTGTAGGTGAAGCGCAGGTCGCGGTCGGAATAGACCACATACTCTTTGTCGGGGGTTTTCTCCGCCCAATACTCCAGGAAACCGCCTATGGTACGGTCAGTCAGCTGATAGGGTTCCTTGTTCATGGCCGGCATCAGAAGGGCGTATAAACCACCGCCAGAATCCGCGCGCCCTCACGGGTGGCGGCGTGGAGGTTATGATCGACGATGGAGTCGTAATAAATGCTGTCGCCTTCGTTGACGATATAGGTTTTCTTGCCGTAGATGACCTCGATGCTCCCTTTCAGCACATAGATGAACTCTTCGCCTTCGTGCGTGGTCAGCTGATAATCGCTCTTTTCAGCCGAATCGGACGTCACGTCGATGACGAAGGGCTCCATGCTGCGACCGGCCTTCTTCTCAGCCAGGGGGAAATAAACCAGGTCGTTGTGAGACGAGGCGTGGTTGTTCGAGAAATTGATGCCTTCACGGGTCTGCTCTTCCCGACGGCAGACCACCGGGCCCAGATAATCATTGTCATCCAGAAAAGTGCCCAGCCTGACGCCCAGCGCCCGGGCCATCCGGATGAGCGGGGCCAGCGAAGGCAGCTGGTCTTTTTCTTCAATGGCATGGATTTCATCCCTGTCCAGTCCGGACCTTTCGGCGAACTCTTCCATAGAGATGCCTTTGCTCTCGCGGAGCAACTTGATTCGGGCACCGACTGTTTTTTTCTCCATAATGTTTGGTGTTTCACGGGCGCCGCCTTTAGCGGACCGTCACGTTTTCAGCTTGATAAGTAGTGATTTTTTCACCCGTTTCGGGCTCGATGACGACATCTTCCAGCAACACGCCGTCGACTTGGGCCAACATGGCGCCACGCTGCGCCTTGAAGACCGAATGGCGCACTTCCACATCGGTCAGCTTCATTTCGGGCAAGCCGTTGAAGAGCATGGCCTGGGCCGCGCCGTTGCAGGTGACGTTGTTGACGTATATCTTCCGGAAAACCGGGGTGGTTTCATCGACGGGCGGCAGCAGGTCCATACGGATGTCGTCGGGCTTGTCACCGGGATCGAGCACGGGCGAATTGCCGCTGTAGTAGAGGTTGAACGACAGGGCGTCCGTGGCGATGTCGGCCATCTGGATGCCGTCGATATAAATGTCTTCCACAACGCCTCCGCGGCCGCGGGTGCTCTTGAAGCGCAGACCGATGTCCGTTCCGATGAAACTGCAGTTCTTCACATACAGCCGGCGTGCACCGCCCGACATCTCGCTGCCGATGACGAAACCGCCGTGGGCGTGGTAGACCGTATTGCCTACAATCAAGGCGTCTTGGGTGGGCTTGCCGAGTTGTCTGCCTTCGGCGTCCTTGCCGCTCTTGATGCAGATGGCGTCATCGCCCACGTCGAACGTACACTTGTGAACGATGGTGTTGGTGCTCGACTCGAGGTCCAGACCGTCGCCGTTCTGCGAGTACCACGGATTTCTCACCGTCAGGTTGTAGAGCACCACGTTTTCGCAGCAGAAGGGATGCAGACACCAGGCCGGCGAATTCTGGAAAGTCACGCCGCTCAGCAAGACGTTGCGGCAGGAGCGGAAACTCAGCAGCACCGGACGGTAAAAATCGCGGACGCTTTCCCTGACGGCAGGGTCGTCCGAGTTGCGCAGCGCAGGGTTTTCATAACCCAGACGGCCGCCTTCCGACGGAAACCAGATGTTGCCTTTTTCGTTGGTCACGCCGCTCTTGAGCAGTTGCTTCCACTGGCTGTCGGTCATCTTTCCTTTCTTGACCGGACGCCAGCTGTCGCCCTGTCCGTCGATGACGCCTTCGCCCGTGATGGCGATGTCGGTACGCTGATAAGCCGACAAGGGAGAGGTGCAGCGGTAAGCCGTCCATCCCTCAAAAGTGCTTTGAATCAGCTTGTAGAGGCTGTGATCTTTGGAGAAAAGCAAGACAGCGCCCCGTTCCACGCGGAGCTCCATATGATCGGTGAATTCAATCGGTCCGGTCAGCCAGATGCCCTGCGGCACCACCAGCCTGCCGCCCCGGTTTTCAGCGATGGCGCTGACCGCAGCGGCAAAAGCCTCCGTGTTGTCGGCCACACCGTCGCCGATGCCGCCGAAATCACTGATGCAGAAAACCTTGTCAGGGATTTCGGGCAATTGGTAGCGGGGCATGTCAAACGGGATGTCGTCTGTATAAAGAGCATCCAGGTCGGCGGTCAGCCGACACGACGGCTGCTGTCCGCAACCGGCTGACAGAAAGGTCAGGGCCAGCACAAGGCCACCCGACAGAAAGCGTGCAGAAATTTTTCTCCGGTTCATGATGGTATAAGAATCAAGCGTCGATATTGGCATAAGTGGCATTGGCTTCGATGAACTCGCGGCGGGGTTCCACGTCGTCGCCCATCAGCATGGCGATGGCCGCGTCGGCCGCGGCCGCGTTTTCGATGGTCACCTTGCGCAGAATGCGGTGTTCGGGGTCCATGGTCGTGGTGGCCAGCTGTTCGGCATTCATTTCGCCCAGACCTTTGTAGCGCTGGGTATGGATGGCGTTTTCCTGTCCGCCGCCATATTTGTCGATGAAGGCCTGGCGCTGCTGGTCGGTCCAGCAATATTCCTCCACCTTGCCTTTCTTGCAGAGATAAAGCGGCGGATTGGCGATATACAGGTAGCCTTTCTCGATCAAAGGTTTCATGTAACGGAAGAAGAAGGTCATGATCAAGGTATCGATGTGCGAACCGTCCACGTCAGCATCGGTCATCATGATGATCTTGTGGTAGCGGAGCTTCTCGATGTTGAGTTCCTTGGAGTCGTCGGCCGTGCCGATGGTCACGCCCAAAGCCGTGAAGATGTTGCGGATTTCCTCACTGTCGAACACGCGGTGAGGCATGGCTTTTTCGACGTTCAGGATTTTACCTCTCAAGGGCAGGATGGCCTGGTTGACGCGGTTGCGGCCCTGCTTGGCCGTGCCGCCGGCCGAGTCACCCTCGACCAGGAAAATCTCGCATTCTTCCGGGTCGCGGCTCGAGCAGTCGGCCAGTTTGCCCGGCAGACCGCCGCCGGAGAGCGGACTCTTGCGCTGCACCATTTCGCGCGCCTTGCGGGCGGCGTGACGGGCCGTGGCAGCCAGAATCACTTTGTCGACAATGGCGCGGGCCTCGTTGGGATGTTCTTCCAGATAATTGGCCAGCGCCTCGGCTATGGCCTGATCGACAATGCCCATCACCTCGTTGTTGCCCAACTTCGTCTTGGTCTGTCCTTCAAACTGAGGTTCGGCCACCTTCACGGAGATGACGGCCGTCAGACCTTCGCGGAAATCATCGCCCGAAATTTCGATTTTCTGTTTTTCGAGTTTTTCCAGCAGTTTGGCATCGTCGGCATATTTCTTGAGCGTGCGGGTCAGACCGCGGCGGAAGCCCGTCAGATGCGTTCCGCCCTCGATGGTGTTGATGTTGTTGACGTAGGAATGGACGTTTTCCGTATACGATTTGTTGTACATCATGGCCACCTCGACCGGGGTGCCGAACTTGTCAGTGGAAATATGGATGACGCTTTCGATGAGCGGCTCGCGGCCGGCGTCGATGTAACGGACGAATTCGCGCAGACCTTCGGCCGAATGGAACGTTTCCGTCTTCGGTGTCCAGGCCTCGACTTCCGGATCGGGCCGCAAGTCGGTCAGCGTCAGGGTGATGCCGGCGTTCAGATAAGCCAGTTCGCGCAGACGGTTCTGGAGAATGAGGTATTTGTATTCCACCGTCGAGAAAATCGTGTCATCGGGCAGGAAGGTGATGCTGGTACCGGTCCGGTCGGAGGGTCCGTCCTCACGCACGGCATAAAGGGGCTTGCCCTTTTCGTAGTCCTGCACGTATTTTTTGCCCCCGCGGCAGACCTCCACGTGGAATTGTTTGGAAAGGGCATTCACGCACGAAACGCCCACGCCGTGCAGACCGCCCGACACCTTATATGAACCTTTGTCGAATTTACCGCCGGCGTGAAGCACCGTCAGAACCACCTCCAGAGCGGAACGATGCTCCTTTTCGTGCATGTCGACAGGGATGCCGCGGCCGTTGTCGCTCACCGTCACGCTGCCGTTTTCGTTGATCCAGACGTTCACCGTATCGCAATAGCCGGCCATGGCCTCATCAATACAGTTGTCGACCACTTCATAAACCAGGTGATGCAGACCTTTTTCCGACGTGTCGCCGATGTACATGGCGGGACGTTTGCGCACGGCTTCCAGTCCTTCGAGCACCTGAATGTTTTTGGCGGAATAATCTTCCTGCCCTTCTTTTCTCAATTCTTCGTCAATCATGTTTTATAAATCTGTTTTTCAATTGTTTGCGTGATTAAACCAAAGGCCCTTCCAACGGGTTTCCGCCCGTCTTCACGCCCGCGTTCGGACTTGGGCCTGAAAACGTACAAAAATAGGTTTTTCCCCTGTCTTTTCCAAGCCTGAAGACCAAAGAAAACAAGCCGAAAACCATCAGAAAAGCCGGCGGAAGCCTCATTTTTTTTCGTCAAAAGATTTGCTTTTCCGGAAACGGAGCACTACTTTTGCGCTCAGAAACATCGCGGAGTGGAGCAGTGGTAGCTCGTTGGGCTCATAACCCAAAGGTCGTTGGTTCGAATCCTTCCTCCGCAACAAAGCTAAAGAGGCTGTCCATCAACAAGTTGGTCAGCCTCTTTCAAGTTTCGGTCCGCTCTGTCGTTTTTTATGCTTACCTTAGCGGGCAGAACCGGCTTGACTTAAAAATGCAAAGTCCATGAGAAAAGCGTTGCTCACCCTCATCACCTTCTTCTGTGCGGCCGCTGCCTTTTCGCAGACCGACACCATCATCATCCGTACCAACCTCGGCACCATGAAGGCCGTCTTCTTCACCGACACGCCCGCTCACGCCCGCCTCTACCGGCAGCGCATGAACGACGGCGCCTTCGACCGGACCCTGTTTTACCGGGTCGTGCCCGGCTTCATGATTCAGGGCGGATCGCCTGATTCCCGCGACGCCGCCCCCGGCGCCCGCATCGGACAAGGCAGCACCCAATACCTGCTGGCCCCCGAATTCCGCTCCAACCACATCGCCATGAAAGGAGCCATCGCCGCCCCGCGCCTCCCGGACAAGCAGAATCCGGAAAAGAAATCCGACTGCAGCCAGTTTTTCATCGTTCAGGGAAAGCCCTACACGAGCACTTATCTCGACACCCTGGAAATGGTCCGCAACAATCCCATCAAAAACGCCTGGTGGAAAGAAAATTACATCCCGCGCAAAGCCGAGATGGACAGCCTCAGGCAGGTCAACAAAAAAGAATACAACCGCCGTCTGCGCAGCATCAAGGACGACCTTGACATCTATATGCACAACCATCCCGAGACCCTTTACTTCACCCAGAAAGAACGTGAAATCCTCACGAGCGGCGGCGGCGACCTGAAGCTGAACGGCCAATACACCATTTTCGCCCAGGTCGTCGAAGGGATGGAGGTCATCGACCTCATTGCCGCACAGAAGACCGACAGCCACGAACGTCCCCTCAACGACGTCATCATCCAATCCATCCGCGTCCAATAAGCCATGCCCCTTACCCTGCCCCACCAACTCCCTGCGGTCGAACTGCTGAAGAAGGAAAACATCTTCGTGATGGATGACCGGCGTGCCTCCAACCAGGACATCCGGCCCCTGAAGATCGCCATCCTCAACCTCATGCCCTTGAAAATCACCACGGAGACCGACCTCATCCGCCTGCTTTCAAACTCGCCGCTGCAGATTGAAATCGAGTTCATGAAACTCCGCAGCCACACCTCGAAACACACGCCCGTGGAGCATATGATGACCTTCTACGTGGATTTCGAAGAGATGGCCGACCGCAACTACGACGGCATGATCATCACCGGAGCGCCGGTCGAACTCTTTTCTTTCGACCAGGTGACCTACTGGGAAGAACTCTGCCGGGTGTTCGACTGGGCCCGCGAGCACGTCACCTCTACCCTTTTCATCTGCTGGGCGGCCCAGGCCGGGCTTTTCTACCACTACGGCATCCCGAAATATCCGCTGCCCGAAAAGCGGTCGGGCATTTACGCCCACCGGCTGCTCGAACCCACCTGCCCCATTTTCCGAGGCTTCGACGATGAGTTCTTCGCGCCCCACAGCCGCAACACGACCGTCCTTCGTGAAGACATCCTGGCCAACCCGGCGCTCACCCTGCTCAGCGAATCGGACGAAGCCGGCGTCTTCATGGTGATGGCCCGGGGCGGCCGTGAGATTTTCGTCACCGGCCACGTCGAATACGCACCCGACACGCTGAAAAACGAATATTTCCGCGACCTGAACAAAGGCATCAACCCCCATATTCCCGTCAATTATTTCCCTGACGACGATCCGGCCAAAACGCCGACCGTCAGGTGGCGCGCCCACGGCAACCTGCTGTTCACCAACTGGTTGAACTATTACGTCTATCAGGAAACGCCCTACGACATTTCACAGATCAGATAAAGCCGCCTTATGGTCCGGACCTTCGAACTGCTCGCCCCCGCCAAAGACATCGAATGCGCCCGTGAGGCCATTCTCCACGGTGCAGATGCGGTCTACATCGGCGCTCCCAAATACGGTGCCCGCGCCGCCGCCGGCAATTCATTGGAAGACCTGGCCGAGCTGATCGCTTTCGCCCACCGCTACTACGTAAAGATTTACATCACGGTCAACACCCTGCTTTACGAATCGGAACTGAAAGAGGCGGAACAACTCATTTGGAATCTTTGGCGCATCGGTGCGGACGCGCTCATCGTGCAGGACACCGCCATCACCGGGATGAACCTGCCGCCCATTCCGCTCCACGCCAGCACCCAGATGGACAACCGCAGCGCGGAGAAGGTGCAATTTCTGCGCGACGCCGGGTTTGAGCAGGTCGTCCTGGCCCGCGAACTGTCGCTGGAACAAATCCGAAGCATTTCCGACGCGCTCGACGCCGACCGGAAAAATGACCGGAAACCGCCCGTCAGGCTGGAAGCCTTCATCCACGGCGCGCTGTGCGTCAGCTACAGCGGCCAGTGTTACCTGAGTTATGCCCTGAGCGGACGGAGCGCCAACCGCGGCTGCTGCGCCCAATACTGCCGCATGGCCTACGACCTGGTCGACGCCAAGGGCCGGGAACTGATTCACCGCAAACATCTGCTTTCACTCAAAGACCTTCACCGCAGCGAGGAAGACCTGGAAGCCCTGATGGAGGCCGGCATCTCTTCTTTCAAAATTGAAGGACGGCTCAAAGACGTCACCTACTGCAAGAACGTCACGGCCTGGTACCGGCAACGCCTCGACGCCATCCTGGCCCGTCACCCCGACTGGAAACGGAGTTCATCCGGCCGGGAAACCTTTTCCTTCGCTCCCGATCCGGCCAAATCATTCAACCGATCCTTCACCGATTATTTTCTGCACGGACGCTCAGATGAGATGAGCAACTTCGATACCCCCAAATCGATGGGCGAGGAAGTCGGTTTCGTCCGGGCGCAAAAGCCGAACCATTTCGTCTTCATCGGCAAAGAGCCCCTTCACAACGGCGACGGCCTGAGTTATTTCGACGAGCAGGGAGTCTTCTGCGGCTTCCGCGTGAACCGCGTGGAAGGCAACTTGATTTACCCCGCCGAAGCGAAATTGCGACTGAAAACCGGCATCAAACTTTATCGGACCGCCAACCAAGCCTTCGACAAGGTCTTGGAAAAGCCGTCGGCCAAAAGGGTCATCGAAGTTTCGGTGGAATGCCGCGAACTGCCGTGGGGTTTCTCGCTGCAGATGGATGACGGCGAAGGACACCGGGCGGCCGTCACTTTTCCCTCCGACAAGCCGGCGGCCCTCAAACCCCAGACGGAGCAAGTGCGCGCCTTGCTGTCGAAAGCGGCCGATGCTTTGTTTCAAGTCAGCTCGTGCACCGTTCTTTGGGACAAAGAATATTTCCTGCCGGCTTCCGTCTGGACCGCTCAACGCAACCGCCTCTACGAACGCTTCCGCGCCGTCCGGCAAATGGCCCGGCCCACGTCTGAGGCCGTACTGCGCGCGACTGATCACCCCTTCCCGTATCCGGGGAAACTCTCCTACAAAGGCAACGTGCTCAATTCTTTGGCCGAAACGTTTTACCGGCGGCACGGCATAGCCTCGTGCGAAGCGGCCCTGGAAGCGCTCACCTCGCCTGAAAACACATCACAGCCCGCTTCCTTGCCCCAAGCAGCCGAACTGATGCGTTGCCGCTATTGTCTGAAGCACGCATTGGGCGCTTGTCCGAAAACCGACGGACACACCCGGCTCGACGAGCCGCTCTTCCTGAGACTGAACGGGGAACTGCTTCCCCTTCATTTCGACTGCAAAAACTGTGAAATGACGGTCGGAGCCCCGGCGGCGCGCCCCGGTCAAGGACGATAAACCGACCGGGTCAGCACACGCTCGGCATCGGTCTCCATCATCAAAGAAAGCAAGTCACAAGACGGCTCGGCCGCCATATAGCGGGCCACCATCTGATAGCCCACCCAGCAGAGCGCCCGTCCCGGGGCCTCCGGCGGAAAATAGACCGTCGTGGGATTTTCTCCGAAATAGTTGCGGGCCATCAGGCGGTCGCGCTCATACAATTGCTCATAAGCATTGAGGCGTTCCCACATGTTCCGCTCATTGGCCCGGCACCAATCCGCCTGCTCGCGGTTCCAACCCGCCAGATATTCGAAAGGTTCGTCGGGCATCACCTTGCGCAGAAGGAACAGGATTTTTCCCTCGTAAACCATATAATCGAGCACCCGGCTGTCTGAGAGCAGATTTTCTTCGCTGAATTCCGAGCGTATCCAAGCGTTCAGGCAATCGGCCGCCATCCGTTCGGGCGACATGCGGACCAACTGGTAATCATAGAACAGGTCGGCATACAGCGGATAATCGCCGCCCAGATATTTGTCGACGGAAACCGACAGGATATCGGGGGCCGAGACCACCGACTGACCGAAGCCCGACAGGTGAAACGAGAGCGCCGGAAGCGGCATGTCTTCAATAAAAGTGCACAGGCGAAGGAATGCTTTCGAGACTTTCCGCTCGAAAGCAGACTGAAAAGCCTGATCGAAACATTCGCCGCAGTCGGCATAAACCCGGCACATGTCCGAGTCGGTGCGGAAAATTTCCAGAAAAACCTCCGACTGCGGGGCATCCATCTCGCCCACTTGCAGAATTTTTTCCTCATACAAGCGTCGGAACGCATCATCTGCGATGGTGCCCGTTTCGAAAAATTCGCGGTCATAACGGGCCACCGCCATCTGGGGCTTCCGGGCAAAAGGCGACACTCGATACCGCTGCTCCGTACACGAAAGCGCCAGCAGCGCCAAAGCGCATAAAAGAATAATCCTCTTCATCGATCTCATGGCAGGCAAAAATCACTTGCCCGTCTTCACATTCGACGTGAAATCTTCCTGAGTACGTTTGGGTTGACGGGGTTTGTTGCCCGCCGACGGCTCGTCGTAATACACCTTGGGACGGACAAACGAACGGATCACCAGCACGATGCCCGCCACGATGAAGGGGATGCTGAGCCGCTGGCCCATATTGAGCATCATTTCCGCTTCGAAGGCTTCCTGGTCGTTCTTGATGAATTCGATGAAGAACCTCGAGAGGAAAATGCCGATCAAGAACAAACCGAAAATCAAGCCTTCACGGTGTTTGGCGTCGGTCTTCCAATACAAGGCATACAATATGACAAACGTCACCAGATAGCAGAGGGCTTCATAAATCTGAGTCGGATGCGAAGGTTCCGAAAAAATCGGATCGGCTCCGTAATGACTGACGGCATAGGTGTTGGTGATGAAGCGGAAACCCCAGGGCAACGAGGTGGCCACCCCGTAAATTTCGTGGTTCATCAGGTTGCCCAGGCGGATGAACATGCCGGCCAGGGCCACGCACACCACCAGACGGTCGAAGGTCCAGTTCATGGGTCGTTTGGTCACGTGCCGGCTGTAAATCCAGATGGCGATGACAATACCGATGGCCCCGCCGTGACTGGCCAGACCGCCTTCCCAAATCTTCAGAATTTCATCGAGGTGTTGTGAATAATAGTCCCAGGCATAGAAAAACACATGACCGCAGCGCGAGCCGACGGCCGTCGCTACGATGACATAGATGAACAGGGAATCCAACCATTTCTCGGGCACTTTTTCACGCTTGAACATCTTCCCGGTGATGGCCAGGCCCAAAAGGAAGGCGATGGCGAAAAACAAGCCGTACCATCTGATTTCCTTGCCGGCGATGGAAAACAGGGCGGGCGATACGGTCCAGGTAATATAATCCAACATAGATAAAGCATTCTTTTGTCGACAGGCCGTCTCGCCTGTCGACATTCAAGGAGGCGAAATTAATGCAAAACGGGGGTAAAAGCAAACGGGAGACCGCCTGAAGTCTTCAGCCGGTCTCCCGCTTTCAAATAGGGTTTCAAAACTCAGTCGCCGAAACCGTCAGGTCCGCCTTGGGGGCCACCTTCGCCGCGGGGCGGACGGCCCTGGCCTCTTCCGGGGCCACCCTGGCCACGGCGTTCGGCCATCTGCTTGAGCAGAGCGTCATATTTCGCCTGCTGGTCAGCGTTCAGCACGGCTCTGATTTCGGCGGTCTTGGCTTCCTGGCGCTCCTGCATCTGCTTGCGCATGGCCTCGAAATCGCCTTCCTGCGGGCGTTCGCCCCGGTCGCGCTGCGCCCTCATTTCGTCCATCCGCACAGAATCGGCGGTGGCATACTTGAGGTTGATGACGTAGATGTCACCGATCTGCTGATCGCTCAAATCTTCGATGGTCTGAAGCAGACGGGAAGTTTCCCGCTCCGCACGCTGGGCGACGGTCATGCGTTCGCGCTGGCCGGGACCTCCCTGACCGCGCTGTCCACGACCGGGACCCCGGTCGTCATACTGGGCCATGGCGGCCGCCGACACAAAGAGGGCAGCTGCCAACAAAACTGTTCTTACGTTTTTCATAATCATATGAGTTTTATGTCGTTTTGCAATATGCAGAGTTTAGAACAGGGAAGCCCGCAAAGGTTTAACGACCCGTCTCGCCCGACCGACATTTTTTTTGCAAATTGTTTGTCAGGTATAAAATATTGAGTACTTTTGCTGCGTCAAAAACAGAGTGCTCAGTTGTGTAATGGTAGCACTGCAGATTCTGGTTCTGCCTGTCAGGGTTCGAATCCTTGCTGAGCAACAAAAAAAAGAGGACGATTCGTTTCGCCCTCTTTTTTATCTGATGGCGGCCGCCTTTTCCGCGCAGAGTTCGCCGTCGATGGCCGAACTGACGATGCCGCCGGCATAACCCGCCCCCTCACCGCAAGGATACAAGCCTTTTACACCCATCAGATTCAAGCCCTCCGCCTCGCGCGGCAACCTGACGGGCGACGACGTACGGGTCTCTGCGGCAATCAATTGCGCCTCTTCGGTCAGGAATCCTCTGATGCTCCGGTCGAACATTTTGAACCCCTGCTGCAGCCGGCTTCTCATTTCAAACGGCATCCATTGGTGCAGCGGCGACGACTGCAAGCCGGGCACATACGACGTCGACGGCAGATCGGCCGACACGCGACCCTTCAGGAAATCGGTCATCCGTTGGGCCGGCGCCGTCAGTCCCTGCCTGACCTGCAGCCAGGCATGATGTTCATACGCTTGCTGCAGCAACATCATCCGCTGATGGTCGGGCAATCGGTCGTAGGGGGCGGAAATCAGGCTTTCGAAAGTCGGTTGTGAAATCACCTTCTTGATGAATTTCTCATATTTCGGCAGGTCTTCCGGACGGATTTCCACCACCATGCCCGAATTGGCCCACTTCGAGCCGCGGTTGGAGGGCGACATGCCGTTGACCACCGCCTGTCCGTCGCGGTCGGCCGCAGGTACGATGAAACCGCCCGGGCACATGCAGAAGGAGTAAACGCCCCGTCCTTCCACCTGTTCCACAAATGAATATTCCGCCGCCGGCAACCACTCGCCGCGTCCCTTGTGGGAATGATACATCAAACTGTCAATCAGCGATTGCGGATGTTCCAGGCGCACGCCCATGGCAAAGCCCTTGGCCTCCAAAGGCAAGCCTTGTTCAAAGAACATCCGGTAGACGTCACGGGCCGAATGGCCGGTGGCCAGAATGACCGGCCCGGTGAGTTCCAGACCGTTTTGGCAACGGATGCCGCTGACTTCACCGTCGTGCATCAGCAAACCGGTCATCCGCGTCTCGAAACGGACCTCGCCGCCGCTGTCGAGAATCTGTTGCCTCATATGGGAAATGATCCGGGGCAAACGGTCGGTGCCGATATGGGGATGGGCATCGGTCAACACGGCATCGCTCGCACCGAATTGATGGAACAGCTGCAAGATGCGCTGCACGTTGCCCCGCTTTTTGCTGCGGGTATAGAGTTTTCCGTCAGAAAAAGCCCCCGCTCCGCCTTCACCGAAACAATAATTCGATTCGGGCGAAATATGTCCGCTGCGGACGGATTGGGCGATATCGCGCTTGCGCTCGCTGACGTTCTTGCCCCGTTCCACCACTATGGGCTTGCGCCCGAGTTCAATGAGTCGCAGCGCAGCGAACAGACCGGCAGGCCCGGCGCCGACCACGATGACGGCCGGAGCCCGGCTCACGTCACCGTAGACCACAGGCGTATACCTGACGCCCGTTTCCGGTTGCTCATTGATGAATACCCGTACACTGACCTGCAGAAAAACCGTTTTCTGCCGTGCGTCGACCGAACGTTTCAAAAGTTGCACGGCCTTTATGTCGGTCGGAGCAATGCCCTTGAGCCGGCAAACCGAACTTTTCAAACGGTCTTCATCGATGGCGTCCTGAGGCAGCAACCGAAGGTTATATTCTTGTATCATAAGCGTTTTCGCCGTTATCCGAAAATCAGCTTGAAGGCTTCATCGACCTTCTGCACCTGTTCCACCTTGATTTGGAAACGGCTGCAGTCGAGTTTTCCGCCCGTAAAACGCGGAATGATGATCCGCTCGAAACCCAGTTTCTGCGCTTCTGCGATGCGTTGTTCTATGCGGTTGACCGGACGGATTTCACCGGCCAGTCCCACTTCGCCGGCCAGACAGCACTTCCGGTCGACCGCCATGTCGAGGTTGGACGACAAGACCGAAGCGATGACCGCCAGGTCGATGGCGGGGTCGTTTACCTTCAAACCGCCGGCGATGTTCAGGAAGACGTCTTTCTGCGCCAGTTTGAAGCCCACCCGTTTTTCCAGCACAGCCAAGAGCATATTCAGCCGTCTCACGTCGAAACCGGTCGGAGAACGCTGGGCCACCCCGTAAGCAGCCGTGCTGACCAAGGCTTGTGCCTCGATCATGAAGGGCCGGATACCTTCTATGGCGGCCGCAATGGCCACACCGCTCAGACCGAGATGCTGCTGAGTCAGCAAAAGTTCCGAAGGATTGGTCACCTCTCGGAGCCCCTCGCGCCTCATCTCGTACATACCGATTTCATCGATGCTGCCGAAACGGTTCTTGACCGAACGGAGCACGCGGTAGAGGTGGTGGGTGTCACCTTCGAAGACGAGGACCGTATCGACGATGTGTTCCAGCACCTTGGGCCCGGCTATGCTGCCTTCTTTATTGATGTGGCCGATGAGGATCATCGGCAGGTTCTGCGTTTTGGCCAGCCTGAGCAATGACGCCGCACATTCGCGCACCTGCGACACGCTGCCGGCCGACGATTCGGCCAATTCGGTATACATGGTCTGGATGGAGTCGACGATGAGCAGATCGGGCTGTATGGCCGAAATATGCTCAAAGACTTTTTCCAAGGAAGTTTCCGAAACGAACCAGGCGTTGTCGTTGACTTCCTGCAGACGGTTGGCACGGAGCTTGAGCTGCTGGACGCTTTCCTCGCCCGACACATAGAGAATCTTTTTGTCGGCCATCCGAAGCACCGTCTGCAGAACCAGCGTCGATTTGCCGATGCCGGGCTCACCACCCAAGAGGGTGACCGACCCGGGCACGATGCCCCCGCCGAGCACCCGGTCGAGTTCGGCGCAGCCGGTCGGCAGGCGGAATTCCTGATCGGCTGAGACTTCGCTCAGACGCACCGGTCGGGAAGAAGGCTGCACCAAGCCGGCCACATTCCTGGGCGCGGAAGGATGCAGGTCGGGCTGAATGGTTTTCTCCTGAAGCGTACTCCACTGTCCGCAAGCCGGGCACTTGCCCATCCACTTCGGATAGTCTGCCCCGCAATTGCTGCACACAAACACCGTTTTGCTCTTAGCCATCGTTTCATACAATTTACAAGGGTACAAAGATATAAAAAAAAGAGCCCCGCAATTGCTTGCGGAGCTCTTCCTAAGACGGCGACTACCTGGCTTTCGCCAGGCGAATTCCTTGTCTTATTGGGGAAAGGAT
>R18__coassemble_1742_pt1 | contig 19914 bp, 12 predicted proteins | sample R18__metabat2_low_PE_032 | metagenome-assembled genome bin R18
GATTATCAAAAGATTAATAACGATATGAACAACTACAGGGATTTCGACAATTACCTCAAGGAATACCCCTCAGAGGACGGCTGTTTCAAACAATACGGCGGCAATTACCTCAATGACCCCGAACTCATCCGGGCGTTTCAGGAGTATGCCGAAGGTTACAACACCATTGCCCAGTCGGCTCAGTTCATCGCCGAGCTCAGGCGCATCCGCAAGGAGTTTCAGGGCCGTCCGACGCCGCTTTATCATTGTCAGAAACTGTCCAACCTCTTCGGCCGGACGCAGATTTATCTCAAGCGCGAAGACCTCAACCACACCGGTGCCCACAAACTCAACCATTGCATGGGCGAGGGGCTGCTGGCCAAATATATGGGCAAAAAGAAACTGATTGCCGAGACGGGGGCCGGTCAGCACGGCGTGGCCCTGGCTACGGCGGCGGCTTATTTCGGCCTGGAGTGCGACATTTATATGGGCGAGGTGGACATCGCCAAGCAGGCGCCCAACGTGGCGCGGATGAAACTGCTGGGTGCGCGGGTGATTCCCGTGTCGGCCGGCTTGAAGACCCTCAAGGAGGCGGTCGACGCCGCTTTCGAGGCCTATGCCCAGGAATACCATACGGCCATCTATTGCATCGGCACGGCGGCCGGTCCGCATCCTTTCCCCCTGATGGTCCGCGACTTCCAGCAGGTCATCGGCTCGGAGGCCCGTTCGCAGTTCCTGGAGATGACGGGCCATCTGCCCGACAAGGTCATCGCCTGCGTGGGCGGCGGCTCCAATTCCATCGGCACCTTCGTGCCCTTCCTGGCCGATCCGGTGGAACTTTACGGTGTGGAACCCTTGGGCCGCGGTCCGGCCATGGGCGACAATGCGGCGAGCATCTCGTTCGGTCAGGTCGGGGTGATGCACGGTTTCAACAGCTACATGCTGGCGGCGAGCGACGGTTCGCCGGCGCCTGTTTATTCCAACGCCAGCGGTCTGGACTATCCCGCCGCCGGTCCGGAACACGCCCTCTTGCACGATCTGGGCCGCGTGAACTATGTGGCGGTCGACGATGAGGAGGCCATCGAGGCCCTGTTCCTGCTTTCGCGCGTGGAGGGCATCATTCCGGCCATCGAGAGCAGCCACGCCCTGGCTTACGCCTTGAAGGTGGCGCGTGAAGGCCGCCCCAATTCCGTCGTGGTGACCCTCTCGGGCCGCGGCGACAAAGACCTCGACTTCGTCATCGAAAAATACGGCATCGGCGACGACTTCCTCGCCCGCCGCGGCATCGTTTTGCGCTGACGCAAAACGATGCCTGGACGAGACAGGGGTACCTTTTGTCGCGGTACATTCTCGATGCACAAAATGCCCTTTTTGTGCATCGAGATTTGTTTTGGAAAACTGAGCCCCCGTCTACAAGCCCTTCGGGCAGGGGTACCTTTTGTCGCTGCCCATTCTCGATGCGCAAAATGCTTGTTTTGTGCATTGAGATTTGCAGAGGCCGGCGGGCGCGGCGACGTCACGGCGGCGACAGGCCCTTGAGACGGTGGTAACCTTTGGCCGCAACGGTCGCCCGCGATTCTCGATGCACCAAACGGTCTTTTCGTGCATCGAGATTTAGTGATGAAGCAAAGCACCTCGGCCACAGGCCCTTCGGGCGAGGGTACCTTCTGCCGCTGCCCATTCTCGATGCACAAAACGGTCTTTTCGTGCATCGAGATTCTGATGATTCAGGAGTACCTTTGATAATGAGCGCTCTTCGGAGCGCAGCGACAGAAAGGGGTTTGGGGGAATCCCTTCCCCCAATCAGACGAGGTTTTCACCACCAACATCTCCGTTCTCTTCCGCTTCAACGGAAGAGAACGGAGATGTTGGTGGTGAACATGCCGACGGAGATGGCCAGCAGCATGACGCCGAAAAATTTGCGGAGCATGTAGATGAAGCCCTTGCCCAGCGACTGCTGGAGCTTTTCAGTGGTCATCAGGACAATGAACACCCAAATCATGTTGATGAACAGACCGGCGAGAATGTTGACGTCGGCATAATCGGCTTTGAGGGCCAGGATGGAGGTCAACGAACCGGCACCGGCCAGCAAGGGGAAAACCAGCGGGACGAACGTCGCCTCGCGGGTAGGACCGTTGTATTTGAAAATCTCGATGTCGAGCAACATCTCCAACGCCATGAAAAACAGCAGAATCGATCCGGCTACGGCAAACGAATTGATGTTGATGCTGAAAAACTTCAGGATCGCATCGCCGCCGAAGAAAAAAATGAGCAGCAGCCCGGTGGTGTAGAGCGTCGCCCTGACGGGGTGGACGATTTTCCCTTTCGATCTCAGGTCGATGATGATGGGAATCGAACCCAGTGCATCGATGATGGCAAACAGAATCAGGAACGCGCTCATCGTGTCCTTGAAGTTGAAAGCAGAAAAAAATCCGTCAAGCATGGTCTGAGAAGTTTTAAAGGGTCATCGCCCGGCGCCGTTCCCCTGAGTTCGGGGCATTGGCGCTGCGCTTGGACAATACGGCTGCAAAGATAATCATAATGAATAAAAATAACTATATTATACAATGAAAAATCCGTATGTTTGCCATTTGATAGCCATCAACACCAACCATGCACGACAAATCAGAAAAACTCGAAGCCTTCGGCCGTCTGCTCGACGTGCTCGATACCCTGAGGGTCAAATGTCCGTGGGACAGTCAGCAGACCTTCGACTCCATCCGTCCGCTCACCATAGAAGAAACCTTCGAACTCAGTCAGGCCATCCTCAAGCAAGATTACGCGGACGTCTGCAAGGAGGCGGGCGACCTGCTGCTCCACATCGTCTTCTATTCGAAATTCGGCGAAGAACAGGGACTCTTCGACATCAAGGACGTCTGTGACCGCGTCTGTGAGAAGCTCATCTACCGCCACCCCCATATCTACGGCAACGTCAAGGCGGAAACCCCGCGCCAGGTGTCGGACAATTGGGAAGCCTTGAAACTCAAGGAGAAAAACGGCAACAAAACGGTGCTCTCCGGCGTGCCCGAAGTGCTCCCGTCGGTCATCAAGGCCTACCGTATGCAAGACAAGGCCCGCGGCGTAGGCTTCGACTGGGCCGATGCTTCCGGGGCCTGGGAAAAAGTCCGCGAGGAAATCGGCGAAGTGCAGGCCGAAATGGATAAAGGCGACCCCGAGGCGCTGGAAAAAGAGTTCGGCGACCTGTTTTTCAGCCTCATCAACGTAGCCCGGCTCTATAAAATCAATCCCGACAATGCGTTGGAGAAAACCAACGAAAAGTTCCGCAACCGCTTCAATTACCTCGAGGCGCAAACCATCCGCCAGGGCAAATCGCTGCGCGACATGACCTTGGAAGAAATGGACGCTTATTGGAACGAGGCCAAAAAGCTTTTCCCCTGAAGCCATGGAACTGCGTGAAGCGTTTACGGCGCAGATGCGCGACCTGTTGGGCGACGAGGCGGAGGCTTTCTTCGCCGCGCTCTCTTCGCCTTCGCCCGTATCGGTCAGGCAAAACCCCCGGAAGGAGAGCCGCTTGCCGGCCGGGGTGACCGCTCAGGTGGCCTGGTGTCCGTGGGGCCGATATCTTTCCGAGCGACCGTCGTTTACGGCCGATCCGCTCTTTCATGCCGGCTGTTATTATGTGCAGGAGGCCTCGTCGATGTTTCTCTGGCAGGCGGTTGCAGCGGCCGTCAAGGTTTTGGGTGACAGACCCTTGACCGTGCTCGACCTCTGCGCTGCCCCCGGCGGCAAATCGACTTTGCTCTGCGACGCTTTGCCCGAAGGAAGCCTGCTCGTCGCCAACGAAATCATCCGCCAACGGGCGAATGTGCTGGCGGAAAACCTGACCAAGTGGGGCTACCCCCGGCTCATCGTCACGTCGGCCGATCCTTCCGCCCCGGGCAGGCTCAAAGAAACTTTCGACCTGATTCTGACCGATGTGCCCTGTTCGGGCGAAGGCATGTTCCGCAAGGAGGAAGATGCCCTGACGGACTGGGGCCTGGGCGCGGTGGCGATGTGTGCCGACCGTCAGCGGCTGATTCTGAGGCGGATATGGCCGGCGCTGAAGCCCGGCGGCTGCCTGATTTACAGCACCTGTACCTACAACCTTCAGGAAAACGAGGAAAACGTGGCGTGGATTTGCCGCGAACTGGGGGCGCAGGCCTTGCCGCTTCCCTTTGAGAACGAGGCCATCCATCCGGGCTTCTCGCTGCCGGCGGCCCGGTTTTTCCCTCATCGTCTGGCCGGCGAGGGCCTGTTTATGGCGCTGCTGCAGAAAACCCCGGCCGAAGACGTCGCTGCGGTTGACGCTTCGCCGTTTGCTTCGTCGCCGGCTGTCATGTCGTCCAAGCGAGCGGCAGGGAAGGGGGGAACGGATAAGCGCTCGTCGGCCAAGTGTCCGCCCCCCGTGGCCGAAGCCCTCTTCTGGCTGCAAGCCTCCGACCAAGCTTCCGGCCAGACAGCCGCTTCCGACCAAGCTTCCGGTCAAAGTGCCGCAGCCCCGGCCGCCAGCGATTTTGTCCCCGTCGAACACAACGGCACCTGGTCGGCCGTGCCCCGTCCCCTGATGCCTTTGCTCGAAGCTTTGCAGAAAAACAAGGTGCCCGTGCTCCTGGCCGGGGTCACCCTGGGCTGCCTGAAGGGGAAGGATTTCATCCCCGACACAGCGCTGGCCTTGTCGACGGCTTTGCCCGCAGCGTCGGCTTTGCCCGCAGCGTCGTCTTTGTCCGCAGCGTCGTCTTTGCCCGCAGCGTCGGCGTCGTCCGTCTCATCGGTGGAACTCTCACGCGAGGAAGCGCTGGCTTATCTCCGCCGCGAAGCCTTGGTCCTGCCGCCCTCGGTGCCGAAGGGCTATGTCAGGGTCTGTTATGAGGGCCATCCCTTGGGCTGGGTCAAAAACCTCGGCCCCCGCGCCAACAACCTCTATCCCGCCGAATGGCGCATACGGAATCTGAAACCTTGACCATAACCTTGACCTTTTGAACCCTTGAACCCTTGAACATCTCAACCCTTATGAAACATCCGATATTTTCCGCCGCCCTGCTTTGTCTGGCCGCCGCCTCCTTTTTCTCTTGCACCGGCCGCCGCTCGCCCCTGAAACTGACCGCCCCGGCCGAAGGCTGCGACACGGTCTCGACAGCCGTCATGCAACAGGTCTTCGACGAGGTCAAGACCCCTTATAAATATGGTCTGGTGCTGGCCCCGGCCGACAACAACCACAAATACGACTGCCCGACCGTCTTCCGCGCCGACGGCAAATGGTACATGAGCTACCTCTGCTACGACGGCCGCAAAAACAAGGACGGCCGCGGCTACGAAACCTGGCTGGCCGAAAGCGACGACCTGCTCCATTGGCAGACCTTGGGCCGCCTGCTCTCGTTCCGCGACGAGGGCTGGGACGCCAACCAGCGGGGCGGCTACGTCGACCTGGAAGACATCGAATGGGGCGGCTCGTATGAAGTCGGTCAGCACGACGGAAAATACTGGATCACCTACATCGGCGGCGACAAGCGCGGCTACGAAACCACTCCGCTCAGCATCGGCGCCGCCTGCACGGCCGGCCCATTGACCGAGGCCCACGAGTGGGACGGTTTCGAAACCCCGGTTCTGTCCCCCTCTGACACGACGGCCCAGTGGTGGGAAACCATCACCCAATACAAGAGCCTGGTCTACCGTACCCCGGAAAAATTCCGCGCCCGTTTCGGCGGCGATTACATGCTCTTCTACAACGCCGCCGGCATCAATCCCGCCAACGCTGTCAAGGCCGAGCGCATCGGCATGGCCTTTTCCGATGACATGCTCACGTGGCGCCGTTACGAAGGCAACCCGGTCTTCGGCCACGAAAACGGCATGATCACCGGCGATGCCCATATCCAGCAGATGGGCGACCTCTTCGTGATGTTCTTTTTCGGTGCTTTCTGGAAGACCAAGCCTTACGACGCCTTCAATACCTTCGCCTGCTCTTATGACCTGATCCATTGGACCGAGTGGACGGGCGAAGACCTGATTTTCCCCACGGAAGACTACGACAACTGGTTTGCCCACAAATCGTTCCTCATCAAACATAAAGGAACGGTTTACCATTTCTATTGCGCCGTCAACCACGACAACCAGCGCGGCATCGCCGTGGCCACTTCAACCGACTTCGGCCTGTCTGACGTCAACTTCCCCGAACCTTACCGCAAACCCGCCAACTGACGCCCAAGCTTATCGCCAACCCGCCCGCTGACGCTCAAGCTTATCGCAAATCTGCTTATCGCAAACCCTCAACCTGACGCCTTTTCAATATCTTATGATCCGTTTTCTTCCTTGCCGTTCCCTGGCCGCCTGTCTGCTGAGCCTCTCCGCGGTGCTCTGCGTCCCGGCCGCATCGGCCTCTGCCGGCGCATCGTCCTCATCGACCCATTGCGGCGCATCGTCCTCTTTCTGCGCAACGCCTTTTTCGCCGACCGGTCAGCCTGATTGGGAAAACCAGCGCGTTCTGGAAATCAACCGTTTGCCGGCCCGTGCGGGCTTTGCGGCCGAAGCGGAGAAAAGCTTGTCGCTGAACGGCCTCTGGAAGTTCCGCTGGGTACCCGCCCCCGAGCAGGCGCCCGAGGATTTCTGGCAGCAAGGCTTCGACGATACGGCCTGGGACGATTTTCCCGTGCCGGCCAACTGGGAAGTCAACGCCGTCCGCAGCTATGGCACCCCCATCTATGTGAGCGCCGGCTTCCCTTTCCGCATAGATCCGCCTTACGTCACCCGCGAGCCCGCCAACCCGGCCAACACCGTGATGACGGAGCGCAACCCCGTGGGCTCATACCGCCGTCTCTTTACCCTGCCCGCAGGCTGGAAGCAAAAGAAAATCTTCCTTCGTTTCGACGGGGTGCAGAGCGCCTTTTACGTCTGGCTCAACGGCCGTCCGGTGGGTTACAGCCAAGGCTCGACGGAAATGTCGGAATTCGACGTGACCGACTGGGTCGATGAAGGGGAAAACCTCATCGCCGTGCAGGTCTTCAAATACTGCGACGGCAGTTATCTGGAAGACCAGGACATGTGGCGCCTGGCCGGCATCGAGCGCGACGTGACCCTTTACGTCACGGAAAAGACCCGGATTTATGACTTGGGCATCCGCACTGAACTCTCTGATGACTATACCCACGGCACGCTGCTCATCGAGCCCGTCCTGAAAAACTACGACGGCGCGCCCGTAGACGGCCTGAAGCTGGAGGCACAGCTCTATGATGCTGACGGCCAGCCTGTTTTCGCTCAAAAGCTCTCGGCCCAGGCCGCCGACATCCTCAACGCCGGTTTCCGTGCCGGCATCCTCAACAGCCGCACCCCGCAGCGCGGTCACCGTGCCTTCGGTTGGTTGAAAGGGGAGGTCGACCATCCCCGGCTCTGGACGGCCGAAACCCCGTCGCTTTACCGTTTGGATGTCTCTTTGGTGGACACCGTCAGCGGCGTTTGCCTGGAGACCGTCACGCAGCGCGTGGGTTTCCGCGAGGTGCGCATAGAAGGCTCGCGGCTGCTCATCAACGGTCGGCCGGTCCGCCTCAGAGGCGTGAACCGCCACGAACACGACCCGCAATACGGCAAGGTGATGAGCGAAGAAATGATGCGCCGCGACATCGTGTTGATGAAAAAAGCCAACATCAACGCCGTGCGCACTTCGCATTATCCCAACCATCCCCGATGGTATGAACTCTGCGACGAATACGGCCTCTACGTGCTCGACGAGGCCAACATCGAGTCGCACGGCGTACGCGGTTTTCTGGCCAGCGAACCCTCGTGGGCGCCGGCTTTCCTTGACCGGACCATCCGTATGGCGCTGCGCGACCGCAACCACCCCAGCATCATCGGCTGGTCGCTGGGCAACGAGTCGGGCTGGGGCTTCAACTTCGCCGCCACGGGGGCCTGGCTGAAAGATTTCGACCCCCCGCGCTTCATCCATTACGAAGGGGCGCAGGGTACGCCGCTCGACCCGCGCGAGGTGGACGTCATCGCCCGTTTTTATCCGCGTACGCAAGACGAATACGTCAACCCGGGCATCCCCTCCGATGCCGACGAGGAACGATATGAAAACGCCCGCTGGGACCGCCTTCTGTCGATGGCCCTCGACAGTCTCAACGGCTCCCGGCCCGTCATGACGAGCGAATATGCCCACGCCATGGGCAACGCCATGGGCAATTTCAAGGAATATTGGGACGAAATTTATTCTTCCGAGCGGATGCTGGGCGGATTCATCTGGGACTGGGTAGACCAGGGCATCTGGAAAACCCTGCCCGACGGCCGCCGTCAGGTGTGCTACGGGGGCGATTTCGGTGACAAACCCAACTCGAAGGCGTTCTGCCTGAACGGTGTGATTCTTTGCGACCGCAGCCTGACGCCGAAATATGAAACCGTGCGCCAGGTCTACCAGCCTTTCGCTTTCCGGCTGGCCGACGGATATTCCGGCGAATTGACCGGAGGGTTGAAAGGCGGGCTTTCCGACGCTTTGACGTTGGTGCTGACCAACCGCAACCATCATCTGTCAACCGAGCCGTTCCGCTGCCTTTGGGCGGTGGAGCAGGAGGGCAGGCGCGTGGCCGGCGGAGAAGTGGATTTGCCCTTGCTCGGTCCGGGAGGCGAAGGCACGATCACCCTTCCTTCGAAGGCGTGGCGGCAATTATCCGGCAACCTCTGTTTGAAGATATCCATCGTTCTGAAAAACAATACTTCATGGGCTGATGCGGGCTATGTGGTGGCCTGGGAACAATTTGTGTTGCAACAGGCTTCGCTGGCGGCCGGGGTTCCTGAATCATCGGCGTCATCGGCTTCTCCGTCGGCTTTTTCGGCGGTTTCGGGTGGCTGCAGCCTCCGTTTCGATGAAGCGGACAGCGTCCACATCGTCAGCGGAAAACACTTTACCCAGCGATGGAAGGAGGGCAGCCTGGTGTCGGCCGTCGTCGGCGGCAGGGAGTATCTGAGCGGCCCGTCGGCCTTGATGCAGACCTTCCGCGCCCCCACCGACAACGACTCGGGCTTCGGCAACTGGCTGGCCAAGGAATGGCGCAACAACGGGCTCGACAAGGCCTGCAGCCGCCTGGTCAGCGAATCTTGGCAAAGCCTGCCCGACGGTCGCGTGTCGCTGGAGACCGTCATGCGGGAAGAGCTGGCGCAGGGCAGCATCGTGATGCATTCGGTCTATATCATTGACGGAGAGGGAAATATCGACGCCTCGCACCGCTTTGAGGAGGTCGGGAAACTGCCCGTGCTGCCCCGTCTGGGGGTGGTCTGGTCGTTTGCGGCCGACCGTCAGCAACTGGAGTGGTACGGCTATGGACCTCAGGAGACTTATCCCGACCGTCTGGCGGGGGCTTCCGTGGGGCGCTGGCAGTCGACGGTCGGCGAACAAATGTTCCCATACCCGCGGCCGCAGGAGAGCGGAAACCACGAGCAGACGCAGTGGTTCGTGCTGAGCGGCAGCGCTTTGGGCGGCTCAGGCTCAGGCTCAGGCTCAGGTTCGGGCTCTTGTTCAGGCTCGGGCAGCGTCAGGGTTCAGGCCGTCGGCGAGCCCTTCAGTTTTTCGGCCCTGCCTTATACGGCGGCTGAAATCGCGGCGGCCAAACACCCCGCCGACTTGCCCGCGAGCGGGCGGGTGGTCTGCAGCATCGATGCGGGACAATTGGGCTTGGGCAACAGCAGCTGCGGCCCCGGCGTGCTGAAAAAATACACCGTGACCCGTCACGAACTCCATTATCAGGTCTCTTTTCCGTCGGGTGTGCCGGCCTTGCAGCAACTTTTCGACCATCCGTCCGCTGAGGCGGCGCCCTGGTGCTTCTGGTATTGGATGAACGGCGCCGTCACCCGCGAGGGCATCACCGCCGACCTCGAGGCCATGCAGGAAATCGGGCTGGAAGGCACTTATCTGATGCCCATCCGCGATTCTTCGAGGGTCAAATTCATGGACGGCTGCGTGTTGCAAGGCACCGAGGAGTGGTGGCGGATGGTGGAATTCGCCCTGCAGGAGGCCGATCGCCTGGGGCTGAAAATGGGCATGCACGTCTCCGACGGTTTCGCCCTGGCAGGCGGGCCGTGGATCACCCCGGAAAAGTCGATGCAGAAGGTGGTTTGGTCGGAAAGCTTTACGAGCGGAGGCCGGCTGGACGGTTTGAAAATGGAACAACCTCAGGCGGTTTGCGATTTTTACCGCGACATAGCCCTCTTCGCCCTCCCGGTGGCGTCGGCGGCGGTCAGCAGCGACGAGGCGTGCCGCCCGCAGGTCACCCTGTCCACCGGCGAGGAGGCCTCTTATCTGGCGGAAAGTCCGGCGTCGGGCGGTCCCCGGCTGAAAACCAGCGAGCCTGTCTGGATACAATATACTTTTGCTCAGCCTTTTACGGCCAGGAGCATGACGGTTTGGCCGAGCGGCACCAATTTCCAGGCTTTGCGCTGGACGGTGCAGGCCAGTGACGACGGGATGCATTTCCGTGAGGTCAAACACGTTGAGCCGGCCCGGCGAGGCTGGCAGGACACCGACGCGCCGTCCACCTATACCTTGCCCGAGACCACGGCCCGGTATTTCCGCTTCTGCTGGTCGCCTGAAGGCACCGAGCCCGGGGCGGAAGATTTGGACGCCGCCAAGTGGTCGCCTGTGCTCGCCGTACGCCGCATCACCTTGAATGCCTTGCCCTTGATCGACAATTACGAAGGAAAAACGGGGCAGGTCTGGCGCTTGTCGCCCCGGCTTGACGAGGCCGATTTGCCCGATCATCTGTGCTTCGATCCCGCCGAGGTCATCGACCTGACTGACCGGCTTTCGGCCGACGGCACGCTTCGCGGGGTCAAACTCGACGCTTCGCGCACTTGGTTGCTGCTTCGCTTGGGCCATACGTCCACCGGCCACGTCAACGACACGGGCGGAGGCGCCAAAGGTCTGGAATGCGACAAATTCAATCCCGAGGCGGTGCGCTTGCAGTTCGACAACTGGTTCGGCGCGGCTTGGGACCATATCGACAACGACTTGCTTTCCAGGACTTTGGTCAGAATGCACGTCGACAGTTGGGAGTGCGGCTGCCAGAATTGGTCCGAGCGTTTCGCAGCCGAATTCAAGGCGCGGCGGGGCTATGACCTGCGGCCCTGGCTTCCGCTTTACGCCGGCCTGCCGCTGAAGAGCGCGCGCTCGTCGGAGGCGGTGATGTATGACATCAGGCTGACGGTCTCCGAACTGGCCGACGAGGTGTTTTATCAGACCCTTCACAAGCTGGCGGAGCAGCGCGGCTGCGAACTTTCGGCCGAATGCGTGGCGCCGACCTTCCTGAGCGACGGTCTGCTCCATTACCGCACGGCCGACCGCCCGATGGGGGAATATTGGTTCGACAGTCCTACGCACGACAAGCCCAACGATATGTTCGATGCCGTGAGCGGGGCGCATATTTATGGCAAGAACATCGTTCAGGCTGAAGGCTTTACCCAGTTGCGCGGCCTTTGGAAGGAATATCCCGGTCTGCTCAAGTCGTTGGGCGACCGCAACCTGGCGCTGGGCATGAACAAACTTTTCTTCCACGTTTTCGCTCACCATCCTTTTCCGGGCCGCGCGCCGGGCATGACGCTCGACGGCATCGGGCTTTTCATGCAGGGCAATCAGACCTGGTGGCCTTACGCGGGGGCGTGGGTCGATTATTTCAAACGCTGTCAGGCGCTGTTGCAATATGGCGTGCCTGTGACCGACGTGGCAGTGTTCAGCGGTGAAAATCTGCCGTCGCGCTCGCCGCTGCCCGACAAACTGGTCTCTTCGCTGCCGGGGCTGTTCGGTCAGGAGCGGGTGGAGAGCGAGCGTTTGCGTCAGGCCAATGAGGGTCAGCCCATGCGCGTCACTTCGGTCGGGGTGAAGGCTTCGGCCCATATGGTGACGGCCGATCTGTGGACCGACCCGCTGCGGGGTTATCGTTACGACGGTCTCAACCGTGATGCTTTGCTGCGGCTGGGCCGGGTGGAAAACGGGCGGCTGGTGTTGCCCGGCGGGGCTTCTTATGCGACCGTGGTGTTTCCCGAACCTCATCCGATGGCGCCCGACGGGGCTTATATGAGCTTTGCGCTGTTGCAGAAGATCGATTCGTTGCAGCAGGGCGGGGTGCAGGTGTTGTTGCCCCGCGTGAAGCCTTCGTGGCCGGTGTCGATGGAATGTGCTGAGGCTTGTTCGGGTGCTGGCGCTTGTTCGGACGCTGGCGCTGTGGGCGGCGCTTACGAGCTGTTGGCGGCGAAGGTTTGGGCCCGGGCGGAGGCTTCCGCTTCGCTGTTGCCTTATACGGATTCCTCGCTGGCCGTGGCGCCCGATTTGCAGTTTTTCGCACCGGACGGTTCGTTGCTCGACTGTATCGCGTGGAATCACCGGACCGACGGTCGGGCCGATTGGTGGTTCGTGTCGAATCAGTCGGGGGCGCCGCTTAGGGTCCGCGGTCGCTTGAGGGGCGTTTCTGATGCGCCTTTGGCGTATTGGGATCCGCTTTCCGGCGAACGCTTGGCGCTTTCCGGCGCTGATTTCGGGGCGTCATCAACGGCGGATGCTGACGGTTTCACGGAGTTTTCGCTTTCGCTGCCGGCCGACGGCTCGTGCTTTATGGTGAGGGATGATGCTTCCGCTTCGCTGCCGCTGTATGCCGATTCGTTGCAGGCGGTCGACTGCCGGGTGAAAAAATGGGATATCGTTTTTGAGCGGACGGGGCATTCGCTTCAGGCTTTGACGTCGTTGCCCGACTGGCGGACGCTGAGTGATCCGGCGGAAAAATATTATGCGGGCACTGCGGTCTACACGACGGAATTGGTCTGCCGTTTGCCCCGGACCGACGGCCGTATTTATCTGGAACTCGACAGCGTGCACGTCATCGCTTCGGTCGAGGTGAACGGACAGGATTGCGGCGTGGTCTGGGCAAAGCCTTACCGCGTCGACGTGACCGACGCTCTGGTCAACGGCCGCAATGCGGTCCGCATCCGGGTGGCCAACACCTGGTACAACCATTCGCAGGCCGTCAACTACCAGCTCATCGATGACCCCGCCTATTGGACCGACGCCCGCCGCTGGGACTACCGCGAAGGCAAAACCCTCCGCACCGCCGACCTCCAGCCCTCCGGCCTGCTCGGCCGCCTCCGCCTGCTCCACAGCCCGCACCCTCATAGCCCGCACCCTCGTAGGTGACCTGGCAGGATGCGAGCCGTGAACAGGTCCCGGCCCACACCCGACCTTGTCTGATTGGGGAAAGGATTCCCCAAACCCCTTCGGTCGCTTCGCTCCGTATCACGTTCTCCAACAGTGTGCCAACAGGTGACCGGTGAGCATGTGGGCTGTGGAAACGGAAAGTGTTAAAATGTTGTAATATAATGGAATGGATATGATCAGAGTGCTTTTTGTGTGTCACGGGAACATTTGCCGCAGTACGATGGCAGAGGCGGTGATGAAGGACATGGTGGGGAAGGCGGGGCTGGCCGACCGCTTTTACATCGAATCGGCGGCCACGTCAACCGAGGAAATCGGCAACCCGATATACCCGCCTGTGAGACAACTGCTGACGGAGAAGGGCGTCCGCTATGACCGCCACAAGACGGCCCGCCAGATGACGCGCGACGATTATCAGCGTTTTGATTATCTCATCGGCATGGACGAATACAACCGTCGCAACATGATGCGCATTTGTGGCGGCGATCCCGACGGTAAAATTTCGTTGATCCTCGACTGGACCGATCATCCCCGCGACGTGGCAGACCCTTGGTACACAGACCGCTTCGAAGCGACCTGGAACGACGTCAACGCAGGCTGCCGCGCCTTATTGAAAAAAATGAGGTTTTGATTGCATAATAAAATATTTTTTATCTTTGTGAACGATATATACAAGATAATATAGTATTCGTTATGGGCGATGATATTTTTATTTTTACGACTTGCGATGACCTGCTGACTACGCTGTCAAGAGGCTTGAAAAAACGACGTCTGGAGAAAGGGTATTCAAGGGCAATGCTTCAAGATCTTGCCGGAGTGCCGGCGCCGACCATTGCCAGATTTGAGACCAGCTCGAAAATATCGTTGGAATCGTTTGTGAAACTTTCGATGGCGCTCGGTTATCAGGAAGAACTCTCCAACCTGTTCGTGAAAGAAAAATACACGACCATGGAAGAAATGGAAACCATCAAGAAAAACAGAAATCGGCAGAGAGGAACTCGAAAATGTTGAAATTGCCTGAATCACTGAAAGTAACCTACCATGGTATTGAAGTAGGTACGCTGTCGATGACCCCCGACAACGCCCGATGTGCCTTTGAATATAATCGTCATTGGCTTTCAGACGGTTTTTCCATATCGCCCTTGGAACTTCCCTTGCAAAACGGACTGCAAGTGGCCCGGACCGACAAGTTTTATGGCGATTTCGGCATATTTGAAGACAGTCTGCCCGATGGCTATGGGCATTATCTGCTTGACCGGATCCTTAGAAAATACGGCCTTTCTCTCTTGCAGATGAATCCGGTGGAAAGGCTGTCGTTCGTGGGCACCCATGGAATGGGCGCACTGTGTTTCGTTCCGGAAATGCAAATCAATACCCGATCGGATTCTGCAACATTGGATGACATGCAGCAGGATGCGCTTGACGTGCTCTCGGAAAAAGACTTTGCAAAGGCCGAACAACTGTATATAAATAGTGGAAACTCAGGTGGTTGCCGTCCGAAATGTCTCTGGAACGATGAGGACGGAAGATGGTTGGTCAAGTTCAGACATACTTATGACTCGCCGGACAGTGGAAGAGAAGAATATGAAATCTTACAGTTGGCTAAGGCGTGCGGCATCTCCGTTCCCGATGCCAAACTGTTTAACGGCAAGTATCTGGGTACGAGAAGATTCGACCTTTCTTCATCCGGAGAAAGGCTCCATGTGGCTACTGCCGCAGGCTTGCTGTGTGAATCCATCCGCTTGCCTATGATGGATTATAAAAGGCTCATCAGATTTACGCAGTACCTTACAAAAGACATCTTGCAGGCTAAAGAAATGTTTCGCCGTATGGTGTTTAATTATGAAATAGGCAATCACGACGACCATGCGAAAAACTTCTCTTTCATTTGCGCTGACGGTCAGTGGACTTGCGCCCCGGCCTATGACCTCACCGCATGCCCCCTTGCTCATCATGGCTTTCATGCATCCTTGGTCAATGGAAAAGAACGGCCACAAACGGAAGATTTCGTCGCCGTCGGGGCAGAGGCCGGTTTGACGAAGAAACAAGCCCATGAGGTGATGGAGGAAATCAAAGCCTCCGTGAATGAATGGAACAGCTCCAGGTCGCACCCTCGTAGCCCACACCCTCGTAGGTGACCTGGCAACAGTTAAAGCTATGTTGAAGATTGAAAAGGACGAGCGCTTTGAACTGGCGGAGCGCTATGTGATGCACACGGGCGTGTCGCTGTTTCTGACGGGCAGAGCGGGGACGGGCAAGACCACCTTCTTGAAGTACATTCAGGACCATTGCCCCAAGCGCCATATCGTGCTGGCTCCGACGGGGGTGGCCGCCATCAACGCCGGCGGCAGCACCATCCATTCGTTTTTCCAGCTGCCGCTGTGCCCGTATCTGCCCGACGTGCCGGAGCTGCTGACCGAATATCAGATGCAAAAAGGGCGGAAGACCCTGCGCAAAGAACGCATCACCCTTATCCGGACCCTTGAACTCCTCATCATCGATGAGATCTCGATGGTCAGGGCCGACCTGCTCGATGCCGTCGACATGATGTTGCGCCGTTACCGTCACCGCGGACGGCCCTTCGGCGGGGTGCAATTGCTGCTCATCGGCGACGCACAGCAACTCTCGCCTGTGGTCAAAGAAGACGAGGCCGAGTTTCTGCAGCGGGTCTATCCCTCGCCTTATTTCTTCGAGTCGAAAGCCTTGCGCCAGGTGCCTTATGCCACCATCGAACTGACCACGGTCTACCGGCAGAAAAACGCCGCCTTTCTGGACATCCTCAACGCCATCCGCGAAAACCGCATCACCGATGACCTGCTGCGTCAGCTGAATGCCCGTGTAGGGGCTCCGTGTGAAGGGGCGGTTGCCCGACGTGAGCGGACCGAGCCCATTCATCTGATGACCCACAACCGTCAGGCCAACCAATTCAACGACGCCCGGCTGGAGGCGTTGCGCGGGCGGGCCACCGTCTTCAAGGCGTCGGTCACCGGGGAATTTCCGGAAAACAGTTATCCGGCCGAGCAGGAAATCCGCCTGAAGAAAGGGGCTCAGGTCATGTTTTTGAAGAATGATCCGGCGGGGGAATATTACAACGGCAAACTCTCCACGGTCATTGACATAGCGCCCGGAGTTGGCGTGACCGTCCGCGACGAAGACGGCCTTGAGACTGAAGTCGGCCCCGTCGAATGGGAAAATGTCCGTTATGCGCTCGACGAGGAAACGGGTGAAATCACCCAGTCGACGGTCGGCGTCTTCCGGCAGTTGCCTTTGCGCACGGCCTGGGCCATCACCATCCACAAGAGCCAGGGCCTGACCTTCGACAACGTCATCATCGACGCCGGTGCGGCCTTCGCCTTCGGACAGGTGTATGTGGCTCTGTCGCGCTGCCGCAGTCTGGAGGGCATTTCGCTCGACCGCCCCATCCGCGCTTCGGCCATCTATACCGACGCCGCCGTGGCGGGATTCAACGCTTCGCTGCCGCAGGCCGAGCAGGTGACGGCGCTCTTGCCGCAGGAAGAGACCCGTTATCGGACTGAGCGGATGATGGCCGTTTTCGATCTGTCCGACACCGTCCACCTGACGGAGTGGGCGAGGGAATTGTGGAGCAGCCATTTGCAGAAAGTTTACCCCGGGGAGGCCACACGCTTGACTTCCTTTGTGGAAAGATTGCGCCGGGAGCAGGAAATCGCCGACCGCTTCCGTCAGCAGATCAGCCGTCTCGCAGCCGCCGGCGACGAGGCCTTGCTGCAGGAGCGTCTCAAGAAGGGTGCGGCTTATTTTCTGCCTGTTTTTCAGCCCGTTCAGACCGAATGCCGGCGGATGTTCAAATTGAGCATCGGCAACAAGGAGGTCAAGAAAAGGGTAAAGGCGGTCGCCGACGAACTGCTGGTCAATCTGTCCATCAAATGCCTCACGCTGGGCTACATCCGCGACCACGGCTTCGATGTGGCCGCCTGCAACCGCATCCGCACCGCCTGCCTCCTGAAATAACCCCCTGTCTGCTTCGCCCCGCGGCCCACATGCTCGTAGGTGACCTATGCGCATGTGACCTATGAGCCCCTGACCCGTGCGCACCTTCGGAACCGGTCTTAGACCGGCGACAGAAATCACCAAAAGATAGCGGTGAATGTCAAAAAAAGCATTACATTTGTGTACGGAAAAAAGCATATGATGATTTTACCCCCCCCTATTGTTAAAAAGTGTTTAACCGGCATCGTCCTGATGCTGGCGGCGGTGCTGACGGCCACGGCGCAGCAGGCCCCGCAGAAAATCTACATCGAAAGTTTCACGGCCGACCCCTTGGACCAGGCGGCCAAAAATCATCCGAAGAAAGACGTCAACGGCGACTTGTATGCCCTGATTAAGGTGCGGCCGGCTTCGCCGAAGTTCATCTTTAAGTTCGGGCTCATGAAATGCCTGGTCGACGAAGCCTCGCATCCCGGCGAAACCTGGTTGTATGTCCAGAAAAACGCCCGCAAGATCAGCATCCTGCGCGACGGCTTCGAGCCCGTCAGCTATGTCGATTTGGGCATAACGCTCGACGCCGGGGCCACCTACGTCTTGCAACTCTCGTACACAGAGCCCACGGTGGCCATTGAAAAACAATTCCTCAGCTTCAAGGTCTCGCCGGCCGAGGCTCGCGCCACCGTCAAGGTCAGGAAGACCGGCGCCGAAACTTACGAACTTTGGGGCCAGACCGATGCGCAGGGCACCCTTTCCCGCTTCCTCGAGTGCGGCCGCTATGAATACCAGATCGTCGCCGAAAATTACCTTCCGACCGACGGCATCGCCTTGCTCAACGACCCCAACGGCACGCTGGAAGAGCCCGTCACCCTGACCCCGAACTTCGGCTACCTGCAGATTGACGACGCTTACGGCATCGCCGGCGCCCAGATTTTCGTCAACGACCGCCTGATCGGCACCATCCCATATGACAAGAAAGATCCCTGGCAGGCCGGCACCTACAACCTGTCCATCACCAACGGTGACCTCTACAAGACTTATTCCTCCACGTTTACCATCACCAACGGCCAGACCACCCGCCTGCAGCCGAAACTCGAGTCGAACGCCGCCGATACCCGTCTGGTGGTGAACGCCGATGCGGAAATCTATGTGGACAAGGTCTTGAAGGGCACCCGCGAATGGAAGGGACCGCTCCGGGCCGGCAGCTACGAAGTGGAATGCCGCATGGACCGTCACACATCGACCTTCAAGACCGTCGTGGTCCAGGCCGACGTTCCCCAGACCGTCCTGCTCGATGCGCCGAAAGCCCGGACGGGCGCCCTGGCCGTCAGTTCCTCGCCTTTAGGTGCCACCATCATCCTCGACGGCCAGAAAAATGGCCATACGCCTACGGTGTTGAAAGACCTGCTCATCGGCGAGCACACGGTGGAACTCTCCCTGCCCAATCACAAGGTGGAAAGCTGCACGGTCGAAGTCCGCGAAGGACAAACGGTGGAATTGAACAAAACACTCAGCACGATGGCCCTGCTGACCATCAGCTCTGACCCGGCGGGCGCCCGGCTTTCGCTCGACGGACGGTCGGTCGGCACCACGCCTTATACAGCCGAAATGGCCTCGGGCGACTATCGCATCCGCCTGGAAAAGAGCGGCTTCAAGACCTTGGAAGAGACGGCTCACCTCGACGCTTCCCATCCGTCGGTCAGCTTTGCGTTGAAGCGGCAGATGGTCCAACCCACCACGCTTTACGTCCAGCCCACCTTCGCGGCCGGCTCGCTGATGGCTTTCGGCGGCGCGTTGGGCGGCTACATCGCCAACGTCAACATCGAAGCCTTCTATCTGATGGGGATGGGCGAAAGCGAGACCATCTATTGGAATTACACCGGCTCCACCTCGCAGATGCCGCAGAGCGAAGTGCTGAGCCCCGCCAGCTATATGGGCGGCAAACTGGGCTACGGCATCACGGTCGGCCGCGTGCTGCGCGTCACGCCCCAGGCCGGTGCCGGCGTGCTCAACATCAAGGGCGACGTTTCGGCGGCCCACGCCGTCACGGCCAGCCTCGGCGCCCGTGTCGAACTGATTTTCGCCCACCACTTCGGCATCTCCCTCGCCCCCGAATACGGCTTTGCCGTGAAGAAATCGGAGACCTTCGAGCAACTGTCGGCCGTCAGTCAGACGGTCAGCGGCTGGGCCGGCGGTTTCCAGGCGCGCCTGGGTGTTTTCTTCTGCCTGTGACAGCGCTCAGTTTTGCGAAGACGCTTCAGCTTATGCTTGTGAAAACGCCAATGATGCTTGAAAAGATGCAAATGCTTATGAAGACGAAAATGAACAAATCACGATATTTCCGCCCTTCGGCGGCCCTCGTCGCCGGCCTCTTTTCGCTGGCGGCCATCACCCTTTCCCTGACCGCCTGCCAGGAAGAAAACCCCGGCACCGACTGGACGCCGAGCCTCTCCGCCCGTGCCGCCGCTGTGACGTTGGACAAATCTGAGATTTCGCTACCGGAAGGAGAGTCGGTGACGCTGACTGCCTCCGTAGCGCCCAGCTATGCCTCTAATAAAGAGGTGACTTGGAGCAGCAGCAACACCTCCGTCGCCACGGTTGACGCTTCCGGCAAGGTCACGGCCGTCAAAGGCGGCAGCGCAATCATCACCGCCAATGCCGGCGGAAAGACAGCCACTTGCTACGTGACCGTTACAGCAAAGGTCACCGGCGTGACGTTGAATAAGACCGAGATTGCGTTGATGGAAGGAGAGTCGGTGACGCTGACTGCCTCCGTAGCGCCCAGCTATGCCTCTAAT
>R18__coassemble_1777_pt1 | contig 19271 bp, 15 predicted proteins | sample R18__metabat2_low_PE_032 | metagenome-assembled genome bin R18
TGCGCTCCAGCTCGCGCTCTATGCCGTCGCGGATGATTTCCCGGTCGAAGGCGGAGAGCTCGGTCTGGATGGCATAACGGTTGGCGGGCGGGGTGGAGAGGACCGACAGGTCGCGTGCCCCCATCAGCGAAAACTGCAGGGTGCGGGGAATCGGGGTGGCCGTCAGGGTCAGCGTGTCGACCTGGGTTTTCAGCTGGCGGAGTTTTTCCTTGACGCTGACGCCGAACTTCTGCTCTTCGTCGATGATGAGCAGCCCCAGGTCTTTGAATTTCACGCTTTTGCCGATGAGCTTGTGGGTGCCGACGAGGATGTCGGGCTTCCCTTCCTTCAAGCCCTCGAGCAGGGCGCGGACGTCGACGGCCGAGCGGGTACGGCTCAGATAGTCGACGCTGCAGGGCAGGTCGCGCAAGCGCTCGCTGAGGGTGTTGTAGTGTTGGAGGGCCAGCACGGTGGTGGGCACCAACACGGCCACCTGCTTGCCGTCGGCAACGGCCTTGAAAGCGGCCCTGACGGCGATTTCGGTCTTTCCGAAGCCTACGTCGCCGCAGACGAGCCGGTCCATCGGCTTGCGGCTTTCCATATCTTGCTTGACGGCCTGGATGGCCTTGATCTGGTCGGGGGTCTCTTCATAGATGAAAGAGGCTTCCAGGGCTTCCTGCAGGTAACTGTCGGGGCTGAAGGCGAAACCTTCTTCCTTGAGCCGGGCGGCGTAGACCTTCACCAGGTCGCGGGCGATGTCTTTGATTTTCTTTTTGCTCCGCTCCTTGATTTTCTCCCACGAGCCGCTGCTCAGTTTGTGGATGACGGGCTCTTCGCCTTCTTTGCCGCGGTATTTCGACACGCGGTGGAGGTTGTGGATGCTGACCAGGATGACGTCGTTGTCTTTGTAGAGGATTTTCATGACTTCCTGCTCGCGTCCGTTGACCGTGGTCTTGAACAGACCGCCGAAACGGCCGATGCCGTGGTCTACGTGGACCACATAGTCACCGAACTGGAACTGCATCAGTTCCTTGAGGCTGAGGGCCATTTTTCCGCTCCGGGCCCGGTCGCTGCGCAGGCTGTATTTGTGGAAGCGGTCGAAGAACTGGTGGTCGGTGTAGCAGAGGAGTTTGAGTTCCCGGTCTATGAAGCCTTCGTGGAGGGTGCCGTCGATGGGGGTGAGGGCAGGTTCCTGTCCTTCGAAGAGGGCGCTGCGTTCGTTGAGGATGGCGCGGAAACGCTCCGTCTGGCGCGGGTTGCCGCTCAGGAAGTACAGGCGGTAGCCCATCGATTGGTACTCGGCCAGACGTTGGGCGGCCAGGTCGAAGTTTTTGCCGAAGCTGTCTTGCGGAGCGGTCTGGAAGGGAATGAGCGTCTGCCGCGAAAAATGACACTGAAGACCGAATTCCAGGCAGCGGAAGCGTTCTTCAAAGCCTTCGAAAAAGGCGTCGGCGTCTACGGTCTGTCCGCTCGGGAGGGTCCGGCTCTTGCGGATGCCCACTTCGTCATCGGAGAGGCTGCGGACCTCGGCCTCCAGGGTCTCGCGCCGGAGCATGCCCAAGCGGTGGCGGCAGAAATCGTAATCGAAGAAACCCACCACGGCGTCGGCGGGGAAATAATCGCTGACGGGGACGGCGGCCTCGGGGTCGAACTGCTGCTTTTCGGGAATGATTTCAATCTCGTCGAAGCGGTCGCCGGACAGTTGCGTCTCCACGTCGAACGACCGGATGCTCTCGACCTCGTCGCCGAAGAAGTCTACCCGGTAGGGCTTTTCGAAACTCCAGGAAAAAATGTCGGTCAGACTGCCGCGGATGGCGTACTGCCCCGGTTCGTAGACGTAATCGACGCATTGGAAGCCGTATTCGGTGAGCAGTTCGCTCAAAAAGCCGGTGTCGATTTTTTCACCCTGTCTGAGGTGGATGGTTTTCCCGTCGAGTTCGTCCGACGCAACCACCTTTTCGAGCAGCGATTCGGGGCTGGCTACGATGATATGAGGCTTGCCTGCGCCGTTTTTGAGCGCGGAGAGGGCACCGAGCACTTCCGTGCGGAGAATGAGGTTGCCTTCATCGTCGCCGCCGTAGCGGGTGCTGTGACGGAAGGAGGCGGGCAGCATCAGCACCCGCTCTTCGTCGAAGAGCTGTACGAGGTCGTGGTAGAGATAGGCGGCCTGGTCGGCGTCGTCGTGGATGAGGATGAACGTGCGGCCGCTTTGCTTGAAGAGTGTGCCGAGACAGATGCTGCGGGCCGAACCGGAGAGATTCTGAAGGAAAAGGGGCGTGGTGTCGGATGATTTTTCCGACAATTTGTGCACCGCCGCCTTCACGCCGGGCAGGGCGGCCGCCGTATCCAATAAAGCCTTCATATCCAAAACGGGCGCAAAAATAGAGAAAAAAGCGTGCGGATGGCCATGGAAAGTAAAAAAAACCGTATCTTTGAAGGCTCAACGCAAATCCCGGATCCTGCCATGAAATCAGATTCTGTCGTCATCATCCCTACTTACAACGAAAAGGAAAACATCGAAGCGATCATCAAGGCCGTTTTCGCCCTTCCGCAGCCTTTTCACATCCTGATTGTCGACGACGGCTCGCCCGACGGCACCGCCTCCATCGTCAAACGTCTGCAGACCGAGTTTGCCGACAGCCTGTTTTTGGTGGAACGCTCCGGAAAACTGGGGCTGGGCACCGCCTACATCTGCGGTTTCAAATGGGCGTTGGAACACGGCTACGATTTCATTTTCGAGATGGACGCCGACTTTTCCCACAACCCGAAAGACCTGCTCAGGCTCTACAAGGCCTGCAAGGAGGAGGGGGGTGACGCCGCCATCGGTTCGAGATACATCAACCGCCTGGTCAACGTGGTCAACTGGCCCATCGGCCGCGTGCTGATGTCGTATTACGCCTCGGCTTACGTGCGCATCGTCACCGGACTGAAAATCTACGACACCACGGCCGGCTTCATGTGTTACCGCCGTCAGGTGCTCGAAACCATCGAACTCGACAAGGTCCGTTTCAAAGGTTATGCCTTCCAGATCGAGATGAAGTTCACGGCCGTGAAATGCGGCTTCAACGTGGTGGAGGTCCCCATCGTCTTCACCAACCGCGAACTGGGCACTTCCAAGATGAGCGGCGGCATTTTCAGCGAGGCCGTCTTCGGCGTCATCAAGTTGAAATGGAGCAGTTTCTGGCGTAAATATCCTCAGAAACAGCAATGAAAGACATACTCATCCGCCGGGCCGAAATCGTCAACGAAGGGAGAAAATTCGCCGGTTCGGTTTTGATCGGCGGGGAGCGGATAAAGGATGTTTTCCCGGGGGATGACATCCCTTTTTCCGTTTTACAGGAGGCTGAGACCATCGATGCCGAAGGCTGTCTGCTCTTGCCCGGCGCCATCGATACCCACGTTCATTTCCGCGATCCGGGCCTCACGCAGAAAGGCGACATCGCCACGGAATCGGCGGCGGCCGTGGCGGGCGGGGTCACCTCTTTCCTGGAGATGCCCAATACGGTGCCGCCCACCGTCAGTCTTGAGGCCTGGGCGGCCAAGATGGAGCGGGCCGCGGCCTGTTCCCACGCCAATTACGCCTTTTATCTGGGGGCCACCGACGACAACCTGTCCGTTTTGCAATCGGCCGACTATACCCGCGTGCCCGGCATCAAGTTGTTTCTGGGCTCGTCTACGGGCCATATGCTGGTCAGCGGACCGGACATCATCGACCGGATTTTCCGTTTTTCGGCGGAAAGCGGGGTCGTGGTGGCGGCCCACTGCGAATCGGAAGCGCTCATCAGGGCTCACCGCGCCGCGTTTCTGGCTGCTGAAGGCGCTGTGGATGACCTGCCGCTGTCCTTCCACCGGCTCATCCGTGACCGCGAAGTCTGTCTGAGCAGCTCGTCGGCGGCGGTCGCTGCGGCGGCCCGTCTGGGGGCCCGTCTGCATTTGTTGCACGTGTCCACGAAGGATGAACTTTCCTTGCTCGACGGCCGGCCGTTCGAAGACAAGAAAATCACGGCCGAAACCTGTCCCCATTATCTTTTCTTCGCCCACGATGAGAACGGCCGTCTCGTTCTGCCCGGCGGTGAAGGCCATACGCACGCTGTGCTCGGCCAGGCCGCTTTCAAATGCAATCCGGCCGTCAAAGACACGGCCGACCGCGAAGCCCTCTGCCGGGCCGTCGGGGAGGGGCTGATCGACAGCTTCGGCACGGACCATGCGCCGCATCTGCCCGCCGACAAGCGGGGCGGGGCCCTGAAAGCCGCCTCGGGCATGCCTTCCGTGCAATGCTTCCTGCCCTTGCTGCTCGAACTTTTTCCGGCCGAAACCGTGGCCCTCAAGGCCGCCCACCGGCCCGCCTCGCTCTTCCGGATGGTCGACCGGGGCTACATCAGGAAAGGATATTATGCCGACCTGGTGCTGGTCAGGCCCGACAGCGCCTGGAGGGTCAGTGCGGAAGGGCTGCTGAGCCCTTGCGGCTGGTCGCCTTACGAGGGGCTCACGCTCCGTCACCGGGTGGAACGTTGCTTCGTCAATGGCTGCCAAGTATTTAATTATGCGGAAAATCCGCACCAAGTCTTGTCGGGACATCAAAAAAGCATTACCTTTGCGCCCCGAAATTGAAAGACGAATAAATATAACTTTTTTATTGAAAATCGCGACACAACATCACATTATAATATTGTTAGTATGAAAAAAAGAGTCTATCTGTTTGGAAACAAGAAGGCTGACGGCAACGGCTCGATGCGTGAGCTGCTGGGTGGCAAAGGTGCCAACCTCGCCGAAATGAATCTGTTGGGTATGCCCGTTCCTCCGGGTTTCACCATCACCACCGAAGTGTGCACCGAATACTTCGAAGTAGGTAAAGAAGCCGTCGTGGCCGACATCAAAGCCGATGTCGAAGCCGCCATGAAAGAAACCGAAAAGGCCGTCAACGGCCCGAAGTTCGGCGATCCCGAAAATCCCCTGTTGGTGAGCGTCCGCTCGGGTGCCCGTGCCTCCATGCCGGGTATGATGGACACCATCCTGAACCTGGGTATGAACGACCAGGCCGTGGAAGTCATCGCCAAGCGCAGCGGCAACCCCCGTTTTGCCTGGGACTCCTACCGTCGTTTCGTCCAGATGTACGGCGACGTCGTGCTGGGCATGAAACCCGTCAAGAAAGAAGACGAAGATCCCTTCGAGGTCATCATCAAAGAACAGAAGAGCAAACGCCATGTCACGCTGGATACCGAACTGACCTGTGACGACCTCAAGGAACTCGTCGTCAAGTTCAAGGCCGCCGTCAAGACCGTGACCGGCTGCGATTTCCCCGACAATCCTTGGGAGCAGCTCTGGGGAGCCATCTGCGCCGTTTTCGACAGTTGGATGAACGAGCGCGCCATTCTTTACCGCAAACTCAACAAGATTCCGGCCGAATGGGGCACCGCCGTCAACGTGCAGTCGATGGTCTTCGGCAATATGGGCAACAATTCGGCTACGGGTGTCGCCTTCACGCGTGACGCCGCCACCGGTGAAGACATCTTCAACGGTGAATACCTCATCAACGCCCAGGGCGAAGATGTCGTGGCCGGTATCCGTACCCCCCAACAGATCACCGTCGAAGGTTCGCGCCGCTGGGCCAAACGTCAGGGCATCAGCGAGGAAGAGCGTGCGGCCAAATATCCGTCGCTTGAAGAGTCCATGCCGGAAGCCTACCGCGAACTCAACCAGATCCAGGAGAACCTCGAGAACCACAACAAAGACATGCAGGACATCGAGTTCACCATTCAGGACGGCAAGCTCTGGATGCTCCAGACCCGTAACGGCAAGCGCACGGGCGCTGCCATGGTCCGCATCGCCATGGAAATGCTTCACAGCGGCATGCTGAGCGAAAAGGAGGCCATCCTGCGCATCGAACCCGAAAAGCTCGACGAACTGCTTCACCCGGTCTTCAACAAAGCCGCCCTGGCTGCCGCCAAGCCCATCACGAAGGGTCTGCCCGCATCGCCGGGTGCCGCCACCGGCCGCATCGTCTTCTTCGCCGAAGACGCCGAAGCAATGGCTGAAAAGAAAGAAAAATGTGTGTTGGTCCGCATCGAGACCTCGCCCGAAGACCTGAAGGGCATGCACAGCGCCCAGGGCATCCTGACCGCCCGCGGCGGCATGACCTCCCACGCGGCCGTCGTGGCCCGCGGCATGGGCAAGTGCTGCGTCTCGGCCGCCAACGGCATCAGCATCGACTACCACGCCCGCACCCTTACGGTGGGCGACGTCACCCTGAAAGAAGGTGACTGGATGTCGATCGACGGTTCGACCGGTCTGGTTTACGCCGGTCAGATCCAGACCGAAGCTCCGGAACTCTCCGGCAACTTCGGCGAACTCATGAGCCTGGCCGACAAGCATGCCCGCCTGAAGGTCCGCACCAACGCCGACACCCCGCGCGACGCCGCCGTGGCCCGCAGTTTCGGTGCCACCGGTATCGGTCTGACCCGTACCGAGCACATGTTCTTCGAAGGTGACAAGATCATCGCCATGCGTCAGATGATTCTGGCCAAGGATGAAGCCGGCCGCCGCGAGGCCCTGGCCAAACTGCTTCCCTTGCAGCGTGACGACTTCTACGGCATCTTCAAGGCCATGCATGACCTGCCCGTCACCGTCCGCCTGCTCGACCCGCCGCTTCACGAGTTCGTTCCCCACGACAAGAAGGGACAGAGCGAAATGGCCGCCGTCATGGGCGTGACCCTCGAAGAGGTGCGTCAGCGCGTGGATGCGCTCATCGAGCAGAACCCGATGCTGGGTCACCGTGGCTGCCGTCTGGGCAATACCTATCCCGAAATCACCGAAATGCAGACCCGCGCCATCCTCGGCGCCGCCCTCGACCTGAAGGCTGAAGGCGTGAACGTCTTCCCCGAAATCATGATTCCGCTCATCGGTACCGTGCAGGAATTCACCGCTCAGCGCAAGGTCATCGACGCCACGGCTCAGGCACTCTTCGCCGAGCGCAACGACTCCATCGCTTACAAGGTGGGTACGATGATCGAAATCCCGCGTGCCGCTCTGACCGCTTCACAGATCGCCGAGTCGGCCGAGTTCTTCTCCTTCGGTACGAACGACCTGACTCAGATGACCTTCGGTTACAGCCGCGACGACATCGCATCCTTCCTGCCGATTTATCTGGAAAAGGGTATCCTGAAGAACGACCCGTTTGCCGTGCTCGATCAGCAGGGTGTGGGTCAGCTGGTCAATATGGCCACCCAGAACGGCCGCGCCGTCAACCCGAAGCTCAAATGCGGTATCTGCGGCGAACACGGCGGCGAACCCTCGTCGGTTGAATTCTGCCACCGCGTCGGTCTGAACTACGTGAGCTGCTCGCCTTTCCGCGTGCCCATCGCCCGTCTGGCTGCCGCTCAGGCTGCTTTGAGATAAAAAAGCACTCCTTAATAAAAAAGGCGGATGACCAAGATTGTTGGTCATCCGCTTTTTTTTCTATAAATTTGCGGGTTTAGAGAAAACAAATCACTTTTCAAATCATATCAGCTATGGAAACGCATACCTCTGATTCCGCCCAATCCGAACAGCCCAAAACGGCTTTGTTCAACGTGATTGACCCGGCCGCCCCGGCTGCGCCCCCGGTCAAACCGGACGAACCCCAGAAACCGGCGCCTGCCCGGAAAGCGAAAGGCGCTGACAAGAAAGCCGAGCCCGCCAAAAAGCCGGTCAAACCCGCACCGGGCAAATCGTCCAAGAAGGGCGGCGTCATCGCGGCCGCCGTCGTGGCCCTGATCGTCATCATCGGAGGCCTGTGGTGGTTCAACGCCGGTCGTGACAGCAAACCGAAACCCGTAGCCGCCGCTGTGGCCGTCACCGCGCCCGCGCCTGCCCCCGTCGCACAGCCCGCACAGCCCAAAGGTCCTTACGGACTGGAGGAGGACCCGATGAACTGGCCTGTCGATCAGGTGGTCAAGGTCAAGGCCGGCGAACGTCTGACCGTCCTGGCCAAGCGTTATTACGGCGCCAAGCCTTTCTGGGTATACCTCTATCTGGCCAACCGCAACACGCTCGACAACCCCAACCGGGTGGCTGAAAATCAGAAGATCAACCTGCCGAAGGTGCCGGCCGGCCTGACCGATGCGTCCAGCCAGACAGCCCTTGACCAGGCCAAAGCCATTGAAAAACAACTGAAACAGAAATACGATTAACTTGTCACAGAAATGAATCAGACAGTCGATATCCGTGAACTGAATGCCCTCATCGAACGCAAGAGCGCATTCGTCGACATGATCACCCTCGGCATGGACAAAGCCATCGTCGGACAGAAACATTTGGTGGAATCGTTGCTCATCGGTCTGCTGGCCGACGGACATATCCTCCTGGAAGGTGTCCCCGGACTGGCCAAGACCATGGCCATCAAGACTTTGTCGTCTTTGGTCCAGGCCAAATTCAGCCGCATACAGTTTACCCCGGACCTGCTGCCCGCCGACGTGGTGGGCACCATGATTTACAGCCAGAAGTCGGAGGAGTTTTCCGTGAAGAAAGGCCCGGTTTTCGCCAACTTCGTCCTGGCCGATGAAATCAACCGTGCCCCGGCCAAGGTGCAGAGCGCTTTGCTCGAAGCCATGCAGGAGCGTCAGGTGACCATCGGCGAGCAGACCTTCCGTCTGGATGAGCCTTTCCTGGTGATGGCTACGCAGAACCCCATCGAGCAGGAGGGTACCTATCCGCTGCCCGAAGCCCAGATGGACCGTTTCATGATGAAAGTGGTCATCGGTTATCCGAAGAAAGAAGAGGAGTGCCGCATTGTCCGGATGAACATAGGAGAGGAGCGTCCCCTCATCGAACCGGTGCTCAAGTCGTCGGAGATTCTGGAGGCCCGCAACGTGGTGCGCCAGGTCTATATGGACGAAAAAATCGAACGCTACATCATCGACATCGTCTTTGCCACCCGTTTCCCGCAGGAATACGGCCTGGATTCACTCAAGGAGATGATCGCTTACGGCGGCAGTCCGCGTGCCTCCATCAATCTGGCCCTGGCCGCCCGCGCCTACGCCTTCATCAAGCACCGCGGTTATGTCATCCCCGAGGATGTCCGCACCGTGGCCCACGACGTGCTGCGTCACCGTATCGGCCTTTCTTACGAAGCGGAAGCCAACAACCTCACGGCCGACGAGATCGTGAGCGAAATCCTCAACGCCGTCCAAGTGCCTTGATGCAATGGAGACCAGCGATCTGTTGAAAAAGGTCCGCCGCATCGAGATCAAGACCCGCGGTCTGTCGCGCAATATTTTTGCCGGACAGTACCACACGGCCTTCAAAGGGCGCGGCATGGCCTTTTCGGAAGTCCGCGAGTATCAGTTCGGCGATGATGTCCGCAACATCGACTGGAATGTGACGGCCCGCCTGAACACTCCTTATGTGAAAATTTACGAGGAGGAGCGGGAACTGACCGTGATGTTGCTCGTCGACGTGTCGGCCAGCCGCGTGTTCGGCACCCAGACCGCCCTGAAGAGCGAGATGATGACCGAAATCGCCGCCACGCTGGCTTTCTCCGCCATCCACAACAACGACAAGATCGGCGTCATCTTCTTTTCCGACCGGGTGGAGAAATTCATCCCGCCGCAAAAGGGCAAGAAACACATCCTCTACATCATCCGCGAACTCATCGGTTTCGAGCCGACGTCGCAGCGGACCGACATAGCCTGTGCGCTGCAGTATATGACCAACGCCATCAAGAAGCGCTGCACGGCCTTCCTGATATCCGATTTTCTCGACGTCAAAGCCTTGAAGACCGACCTGACGGTGGCCAACCGCAAACACGACATCGCGGCCATTCAGGTCTATGACCGGCGTGAAGCGGAGTTGCCCGACGTGGGGCTGATCCGCATGCTCGACGCCGAGACCGGTGCGGAAGTGCTCTGCGACACGTCTTCTTCGGCGGTGCGCAAGGCTTATGCCCAATGGTGGCAGCAACACAGCCGCCAATTGGACGATGTCTTCAAAAAGAGTCAGGTCGACAGCATCTCCGTCGCGACGGATGAAGATTATGTGAAGGCGCTGATGGCTTTGTTCAGATTACGCAATTGAGACCGTGAAAACCATGTTGAGAAAATTCTGTCTGTCGGTTTTGCTGGCGTTTGCCGTAGCCCTGCCCTCTATGCAGGCGGCGCGGGTCACGGTCGATGCCCGTCTGGACTCCGTGTCGATGATGATCGGCCACCAGAACCGGTTTTATCTGGAAATCTTCGCGCCCGAAGCGGCCCGCGTCGACGTACCCGTCTGCCTGGACGACACGCTGGTGACGGGTGTGTATATCCTCAAACGTTCGCCGCTCGACAGCACCGACATCGACAACGGACGCAAGAAGTTGTCGTTGGAATATCTGCTGACGTCGTTCGACGAAGGCTTGTATTACATCCCACCGGTCGACGTGACCATCGACGGCGAGGTGTATGAAAGCAATTACCTGACCCTCAGGGTGTCCACTTATGAAGTCGATACGACCTCCATGGCCATCTTCGACATCAAGCCCGTGGAGAAGGCGCCCTTCGTGATCTGGGATTACGTCGCCCCGGTCGGTTTTTCACTGACGGGTCTCGCCCTTGTGCTGGCCGGTTTGTTCTTTTGGCGGAGATTCCGCAACAAACCGGAAGAAACGGAGACGGTCGATCCCGAAACCTTGCTGCCGCCCCACGTGGCCGCGCTGCAGGCCCTGGAAGTCATCCGCGAGGAAAAAATATGGACACAAGGACGTTACAAGGAGTTTTACACCCAACTGACCGACGTCATGCGCAAATACATTTCCCGTCGCTTTGAGGTGTCGGCCATGGAAATGACCACGACGGAAATCATGACCGCCCTGAAAAACGCCCCGTGGGCCAAGGGGGTCTTGAAGCAGTTGCAGGAAATGCTGGAACTGGCCGATTTCGTCAAGTTCGCCAAGCTCAACCCGCTGCCCGAAGAAAATGCCCGGTCCATGGCGTCCGCCTACGAATTCGTCAACGAAACCAAGGAAGAGGAGAAGGCCGAAGCTGCCGACGACGTTGCGGCTGATGCGGCTTCCGACGCGGTCAAAGCAGGAAAGGAGGGAACGATATGATTCTGGCTCATCCTTATTACCTGCTGTTGCTCCTGCTGCTCGTGCCGGCCGTCATCTGGTACGTGCTCAAGCGGAAAAAACGCTTCGCTCAGCTGCAAGTGTCGAACACTTTCGCCGTCGCCTCGATGCCGAAGAGCTGGAAATCCTACTTGATTCACCTGCCCTTCGTTTTGGAGTGCCTGGCCTTTGTCTTGCTGGTGGTGGTGCTGGCCCGTCCGCAGTCGGTCGACAGCTGGCAGAACACCTCGACCGAAGGCATCGACATCATCGTGGCCCTTGACATCTCCACCAGTATGCTGGCCGAAGATCTGCAGCCCAACCGGCTGGAGGCGGCCAAGACCATTGCCACCTCTTTCATCTCCGGCCGCCCCGTCGACAACATCGGCCTGGTGGTCTTCGCCGGCGAAAGTTTCACCCAATGTCCGCTGACCACCGATCACGCCGTGTTGATCAACCTCTTCAACAGCATTCAGAGCGGCATGATTGAAGACGGCACGGCCATCGGCCTTGGACTGGCCAACGCCGTGGCCCGCATCAAGGACTCGGAGGCCAAGTCGAAGGTGGTGATTCTCCTGACCGACGGTTCCAACAACCGGGGCGAAATCGATCCCATTACGGCCGGTGAATTGGCCAAGTCGTTCGGCATCAGGGTCTACACCATCGGCGTAGGCACCCAGGGCAAGGCGCGCTATCCGTTCCAGACCGCCAACGGCGTGGTCTATCAGCAGATTGAGGTGAACATCGACGAGGCCCCGCTCAAGCAGATCGCTTCGATGACGGGCGGACAATATTTCCGCGCCACCGACAACAATAAATTGAAAAGCATCTATCAGGAAATCGACCAGTTGGAGAAGACCAAGATGAACGTCCAGCAGTTCAGCAAACGCAATGAGGAATACCGCCGCTACGGCTGGGGGGCCTTGATTTGCCTGTTGCTGGTGATGATCGTCAGAAACCTTACCCGCAGTCTGCCTGATTGATTTGAAAAGTAAACATCTGTCATGTTCAAGTTTGCACATCCGGAATATCTTTACCTGCTCATCGCGGTGCCGTTGCTGCTTCTGTGGTTCATCCTGATGAACCGGCGGCAGAAAGCCGCTTTGAAGCGTCTGGGCGACCTTCAGGTGATGCAGCCCTTGATGCCGGCCGTCTCCGGCGTACGGAGGCGTTGGCATTTCGCCTTGCAGTTGCTGGCCCTGACCGTCTGCGTGTTTATGTTGGCCGGACCCCAGTTCGGTTCGAAGCTTGAAAAAGTGAAGCGGCAGGGGGCCGAAGTGATGATCGCGCTCGACACCTCCAAGTCGATGCTTTCTGCTGACATTGTGCCCTCGAGACTCGACAAATCCAAACAGACGCTGTCGAAGCTCATCGACGGGATGGTCAACGACCGGGTAGGGCTGATTGTCTTTGCCGGCGATGCCTATACGCAGTTGCCCATCACGACCGATTACGTTTCGGCCAAAATGTTCCTGTCGACCATCAACACCGATATGGTGCCCGTGCAGGGAACGGCCATCGGCGCGGCCATTCAACTGGCCATGCGTTCCTTTAATCTGGAGTCGGAGACGTCAAAAGCCGTGGTGGTCCTGACCGATGGCGAAAACCACGAAGACGATGCCGTGGCTGCGGCCAAGGCGGCTTTCGAAAAGGGGGCCCGCGTACACGTGGTCGGTGTCGGCTCGGCCAAGGGCGGCCCGATTCCCACGGGAAAAAGCAACGATTACCACCACGATAAAGAAGGCAACATCGTCATCACCAAACTCAATGAGTCGATGTGCCAGGAGATAGCCCAGGCCGGCGGCGGCGTTTATGTCCGTGCCGACAATTCCAACGCCGCGCTGAAAGTGCTCCTCAACGAACTCGACAAAATGAACAAGTCCGATATCGAAACCACCGTCTACACCGACTACGACGAGCAGTTCCCCGCTTTGGCCTGGATAGCGCTGGCGCTGGTGCTGGCCGACCTGTTCATCCTGGAAAGAAAGAATTCAAGGTGGGACAAGGTAAAATGGTTCTGATCATGAAGAAGATAACAATCATCCTTTTCTCGCTGGTGCTTACGCTGCCGCTCATGGCGCAGAAGCAGGAGCGGAAACAGATCCGCGAAGGAAACAAACTTTATGAAAAGGGCGAGGAGGATGCCGCCAAGTATACCGAGGCGGAAATCGCCTACCGCAAGGCGCTGGAAGCCGATGCTCATTCGCCTCAGGCTACGATGAACCTGGGCAATGCCCTTTATAAACAAGGTAAAGGCCAAGATGCCCTCGACCAATATCAGCTGATCATCCATGACGAGACCGACCCCAAGCGCCTGGCCACGGCCTGGCACAATGCCGGGAATGTCTGCATGCAGGGGCAGGATTATGCCTCGGCCGTCCAGGCTTACCGTCAGTCGCTGATCAACAACCCCTCCGACGACGAGACCCGTTACAACCTGGCCATGGCCCAGGCTTTGTTGAAAGCCCAACAGCAGCAACAGCAGCAGGAACAACAACAAGATCAGAAGGAGGAAAAGAAAGACGAGCAGCAGCAAGAGCAACAACAACAGCAGCAGAATCAACAGGAACAACAACAGCCTGAAGAACAGCAGCAGGAGCAGATGTCGCAGGAACAGGCCCAACAGCTGATCGATGCCTTGATGCAGGACGAACAGGAAGTTCAGGAAAAGGTCAAGCAACTCCAGATGATGAAAGGGCAGCGCTCGAAAACCAATAAAGACTGGTGATCATCCACCAAAAACACAAACAGCAACATTCATGAAGCGGTTTTTCACTTTGATTTCTCTCTTGGCTTGCGTCCTGACCGCGCTTCAGGCTGAGGATGTCGTCTTTACGGCATCTGCGCCTTCGACCGTGGTGATGGGGCAGCAGTTCCGGCTGACTTATTCCTTCAACCGGACCGACGTCAAGGATTTCCGCATCCCCGAACTCGACGGGTTTGACATATTGATGGGTCCCAGCACCTCCACCTCCGTGTCGATCATCAACGGCCGGACGGAGAAATCGATGTCGTATACCTACGTGCTGCTTCCTCAGCGCGAAGGCACGTTTACCATCGACGCGGCCTCGGCTACGGTCAAGAAGACGCAATATGTCTCCAATAAGCTCACCGTCAAGGTGCTGCCGGCCGACAAGACGCAGTCGGGCAACAACGGAACGACGTCGCAGCAGCGTCAGGCGCAGAACGTCCAGCCGGCTCAGTCGCTTTCGGCGGAAAACCTCTTTATCCGGGCCATTCCGTCGCGCACGAAGGTGATGGAGCAGGAGGGACTGCTGCTGACGTTCAAGCTGTATACGAGGGTCGACGTTTCCGGTTTCGAAAATGCCCAGTTCCCTGAATTCAAGGGCTTCCTGGCGCAGGAAATCGACTTGGGACAGAATGCGCCCGTCGACATGGAAAATTACAAGGGGCTCAACTACAGGACCTACGTGCTCAAGCAGACGGTGCTCTATCCGCAGCAGAGCGGAACGCTGGACATCGAGAGCGGTTCGTTCGACGTGGTGGTCAGGGTCAGAACGGCCTCGACGGGCAGCCGCAGCTTCTTCGACGATTTCTTCGACACCTATCAGGATGTCCGCAAGACCGTCAAGACCGCTCCGCTGAAAATCGAGGTGGAGCCTTTCCCCTTCGGCAAACCTTCCGACTTCCATCCCTTCACGGGCAGTCTGAAACTCACTTCGAGCGTCACGCCGACCACGCTGAAAACCGATGAGGCGGTGACCGTGAAGTTGGTCTTGACGGGCAACGGCAACATGAAGATGCTGAAGACGCCCGACGTGGTCTTCCCGGCCGACTTCGACGTCTACGACCCGAAGGTGACCAACGCTTTCAAAACTACGGCTCAAGGCGTGACCGGCTCGAAGACCATTGAATATCTGGCCATTCCCCGTTTCGGCGGAACGTTTACGATTCCGGCGGTGACGCTTTCTTATTTCGACGTGGCCACCAAATCGTACAAGACGCTGACCACCGAACCTTGCACCCTTGAAGTGGAACGGGGCGAGGGGAGTGCTGCGCAAGTCGTCTCAGGCGATTACACCGCCAACAAGCAGAACGTACGCCACCTGGGCGAAGACATCCGTTACCTCAAAACGGGTGATTTGAACCTCAAACCGCTCAGAGAACCTTTTTACGGCCATTCGCTCTTCTTCCTGCTCTACGCCGTTCCCTTGTTGCTGTGTGCCGTCGTGTTGATTGTCTACCGCAAACAAGTGCGTGACAATGCCGACGTGGCCCGTCAGCGTACCCGGAAAGCCAACAAGGTGGCCGTCAAACGTCTGAAAAAGGCCGCCGTTTATCTCAAGGCGCAAGACCGTACGCATTTTTACGATGAAGTTTTGCAGGCTTTGTGGGGCTATACGGCTGACAAACTGAATATTCCGCTTTCCCAGTTGACCAAGGACACGGTCGACGCCCAGCTGGAGGCTCACCGCGTCGGTGAAGAAATCCGCCGGGAATACAAGGACATCCTCGAGACCTGCGAATTCGAGCGCTATGCGCCCGCTACAGCCGTTTCTTCTTTGGAAGAGCTTTATGAAAAGACCCTGGCGGTCATTGACAAAATGGAAAACACCATCCGATATGCGAAATAAACACTTCTTGCTGCTGGCTTTTGCCTGCCTGCTGACCCTGCGCGTCAGTGCCCAACAGCCCGATTCGTTGCTGACGGCGGCCGCTGCGGCTTACAACGAAGGACGATATGCGCAGGCGGCCGAATGTTACGAGGCCGTGGCCGATACTTACGGTGTGTCCGGCCCGCTCTATTACAATATCGGCAATGCTTACTACAAGGCGGGTGACTATCCTTCCGCCATATTGAATTACGAACGCGGTCTGAAGCTGACTCCGCGCGACGAAGACTTGCAAGTCAATCTGAAGATGGCGCGGGCCTATGTGGTCGACAAGACGGAGTCGTTGGGTGAATTCCTGCTGGTGAGGTGGTACAAGAGTGTCCGCCGGCTCTTTCATTCCGACGCCTGGGCGGTGACGAGCATTGCGCTGTTTTGGATCTTCATCGCTACGCTGTTCGCCTTCTTCTTCAGCCGCCGGCGCAGGGTCAGGAAAGCCTCGTTCGCCATCGGCATCGTATCTTTGGTCTTGAGCGTCGTGACGCTGGTCTTTACCCGGCAGACTTATGAACAGACGGTCGACGCGCGTGACGCCATCATCTTTACGCCTTCCGTGACGGTCAAAGGTTCACCCGACGTCAGCGGCACCGATCTGTTCCTGCTGCACGAGGGAACCAAGGTCTACATCAAGAGCACACTGGGCTCCTGGGCCGAAATCGTCATCGAAGACGGAAACGTGGGCTGGTTGCCTGCCGATTGTTTCGAAATCATCTGACCCATGAACTTTTTTCAGACTTTGCTGTATTGGGACGCTCAGGGAGTGCTTGCCTTGAACCGCTTGCACACGCCGGCGCTCGACCGACTGGCCTGGTTGCTGTCCGATACGCTGCTCTGGGTTCCGGCGGCAGCGGTTTTTCTCTATGTCCTCATCAAGAACAAGCGGTCGGCGGCGGTGCCCGTCTTGTTGGCCCTGGCGCTGATGATCGTGTTTGCCGATCAGATTTCTTCTTCGTTCATCAAGCCGTTGGTGGGCCGTCTGCGTCCGACCCGCAACATGGAGCTGATTCCTTTTCTGGACATCGTGAGCGGTTATCGGGGCGGACGCTTCGGCTTTCTCTCGAGCCATGCCGCCAATGTGTTCGCTTTCGCTGTCTTTACCGCGCTGCTCTTCCGCAGCCGCCCCTATAGCTGGTTCATTTATCTCTGGGCATTGCTCATTGCCCTTTCGCGGGTCTATCTGGCGGTCCATTATCCCCTGGACGTGCTGGCGGGCATCTGTCTGGGCGTGCTTTCCGGCATTTTGTTTTATCGCTTGCTGAGTCTCTTTCTCGTCAAGCCCTTCAAAGGCGACCGGCAATTTACCCTCACTCAGTTTCTCCGGCGCGACATCGCCTTGCTCATATTTACGCTGCTGCTGACCCTGACACTGCTTTGTCTGGCCGCTTGGCGATTGCCGTGAAGCTGGATTTTTCCTTGAATCCGGCTTTGATGTCGGTCCTGTTTGACCGCCTGCAGCTTGCCGTGAAACGGTGTTTTCCGGCGAATGTAAATATTGGGTTAATGTATTTATTCTGTTGATGACGAATTAAACTTTTTGCTAATAGGATATCGTGCGCTTTCCGTTTATTTTTGCTAACGATTGAGTTAACAAAAATACAATATGGAAAATAGGATTTACATTCTGTATGCGTTGAATGCCGTAGGCGGTGACGGGCCGGCACTCAAATGCGGCGCCAAGGGTGCTTTGCAGCGCAGCCCGTCGCTCTATTTCTACAGCTTGTTGAAGGCCGAATCGGCCATATCGTGTTATCGGGAAGCTTATGCTCCCTTGTATGAAGATGCGCAGGAGGCTGGGGAAGAGGCGGTTTCGCTCTACTGCCTGGTGCTGGAAACCTGGCTGACCGATTCGCTTTATCCGGAGAAACTTTCCACACGGGTCTTTTCGCCCGACGGAGCAGAACTGGACGGTGTGATTTATCAGGTGGGCGACATCATTGAATCGCCCTTCGGTGAACACCTGCAGCTGGGCATCGTGGCCGAATCGCCGTTCGGTGAGCATGTTCAGCCCGGTTCTGCGACCGAATCGCCCGTTTCTGAGGCTTGTTATACGGTGTTGGCCTATCCTTCCATGGACGTCGAATACCTGCAGGCGCCGTTTCTCTTTGCTCCGAAGCATACGGTCGACCATCGGGTCCGGCAACAATTGAACGAAGAACTCGACGCTTATTTGGCCTTTGGCCAGAGGTAAGAAGCTGTTTTTTTGCGTTTTCACCTTGCCTGTGGTCATAGGCGGCGTTGATTTCCGGCCGGAGGTAAGAAGCTGTTTTTTTGCGTTTTCACCTTGCCTCCGGCCGGAGGCTTCGTTGATTTTCGGCGGAAGAGCGGCGGCGTGTCATCTCTTCGTTGTCGGTCCGGAAATTTCGGACTATCTTTGCGCCGTGATGAAAACCGCTTCCAGCATCCGTTCTCAGGTCCTCCGATACGGCTTGGGCATCGTCGGGCTCTTTTTCGTGGCCTTGGGCATTGCTCTTTCCGTCGTTTCCAACCTGGGCACCTCACCCTTGTCGTGTCTGCCTTATGTGCTGACCGGTACCGGACACCTCACCGTCGGCAGTTGGACCGTTTGCGTCAACATGACCTATATGCTCGTGCAGATACTGTTGTTGCGCCGGCAATTCACACTCAAATATCTGATGCAGGTGCCGGCCACGCTGATGCTGGGTTTGCTCATCGATGTCTGTATGTGGTGCATCCGGTGGATTTGTCCCACGGGGTTTGTCTTCAAGACAGGGCTTTGCCTGATTTCTTGCCTGGTATCGGCCTTCGGGGTCAGCCTCGAGGTGGCGGCCAGGAGGTTGATGTTGTCGGCCGAAACGACCGTCTATGCCCTCTGCAAAAAGATTCCGCAACCGTTTCGTCGGCTCAAGGTGGCGATGGACTCGACCATGGTGGCGGTGGCCGCCCTGCTGGCCTGGGCTGTTTTCGGCAATCCGTTCGGCATCACGCCTTTTGAAAGTCTTTCGGCTTGGTTGGCGGGCGGTTCGGCCGGCACCGTCATCGGTGTCGGCACCCTGATCACCGCCGTCCTCACCGGCTCCTTGATGCGCCTCACAGACCCTCTGGCCGCCGCCATCCTGCACCGCCTCCGGGTGGAATAACCGCCGCCCTGCGTTCTCGCGAAAAAAAACTGTCTGCTTTTCTCCGAAAACCCCGGTCTGCTCCGGCCTTCATCCGAAGCAGAAGCCGCTTTTCGGTTGCCACCCCTTCTCGATGCACGATTTGCTCTTCTCGTGCATTGAGATTTCCCAGTCTGCCGCCTTTCTGCAACTGCCCTTGCCCACAAGCTGCTGAGCCGGGGGTAACCTTTAGCCGCGACGAGTCGGCTGCGAATCTCGATGCACGATTTGGCCATTTCGTGCATTGAGATTTCCCAGTCTGCCTCCTTTCTGCAACTGCCCCTGCCCACAAGCTGCTGAGCCGGGGGTAACCTTTAGCCGCGACGAGTCGGCTGCGAATCTCGATGCACGATTCGACCCTTTCGTGCATCGAGATTTTCCAGTCTGCCTCCTTTCTGCAACTACCCCTGCCCACAAGCTGCTGAGCCGGGGGTAACCTTTAGCTGCGACAGGCCCGCCGCGAATCTCGATGCACGATTCGACCCT
>R18__coassemble_1811_pt1 | contig 18609 bp, 14 predicted proteins | sample R18__metabat2_low_PE_032 | metagenome-assembled genome bin R18
AAGACAAAGACAAAGACAAAGACAAAGACAAAGACAAAGACAAAGACAAAGACAAGGACAAGGGTCATGGCATGACATGGCTGCCATGACATGTCGTGCCGTGTCATGCCATGCCGCCACGGCATGACATGACCATCTTCAGGTCACCCTCGGGAGCCGAAGATGGTCGTGCCGAGGCGGACCATCGTGGCGCCGCAGCTGATGGCCAGGAGGTAGTCGCCCGACATGCCCATCGACAGGGTGGAAAAAGCGGGGTCTGCGGGAAAACATTGCATTCCAGCTCGGTCGAAGCAGCTCTTAAGCCGCTGAAAATCAGCCTTGACCACCGAAGCGTCACCGGTGTTGGTGGCCATCCCCATCAGGCCGCAGAGCCGCACGTGCGGCAGCCGGCTCAAAGCCCCGGAGGCCAACCACGCAAAGAATTCTTCTTCGGAAAAGCCCGATTTGCTTTCCTCGGCCGCCACGTGGATTTCCGCCAGACACGGCAGAACGCGTCCGCAACGGGCCCCCTGCCGCTCGATTTCCTCGAAGAGTTCCGGCGTGTCGACCGACTGGATCATCGCCACGAACGGGGCAATGTATTTGACCTTGTTGCGCTGCAGATGTCCGATGAAATGCCATTCTATGTCGGCGGGCAGCGCCTGCTGCTTGCGGCACAGTTCCTGCACCCGGTTCTCGCCGAACAGACGCTGGCCGGCACGGTAAGCCTCCTCCAGCTTCTCTTCGGGCTGATATTTCGAAACGGCGACCAGACGGACATGGGCGGGCAGCGTCTGCCTGACGGCCAGCAATTGCGACGTGACTGACATGAAATGAGAATATTTCCGTTTTGCAGAAGCAAAATTAGCAACTTTATTCGTAATATTGCACAATTATACCGCCGTCCAAAACCGGACGGCCAAATGTTAAAAACACCACACGAAAGTTTACCTTTGTACGATTTTCCGGTCTAATATGATGTAAACACCTTAAAAACAACCTGCCTTATGAAAACGCTGAAACATTTCATCCTGCTGATGGCCGCCCTGAGCACGGCCTCGGCCGTATGCGCACAAGGCTGGGACGACGACATCTACTATCACCCCGCCTACAGCGCCAAGAAAAAGGTCGTCAAAGCCTCCGATCCCGTGGCAGACGCAGCGGTCAAAGAAACCCCCGCGCAAGAAGCCCCGGCCGGAGAAGCCGCACCCGTCGCCTCCGGTTCACTCCGTGACGTCGACGAATACAACCGCCGCACCCCGTCGGCTTCGGCCGCTTCGGCGTCGCTCCAGCCGGCCTCCGACACCACTTACCTCGTGGAAATGTCGGCCGAAGAATATCAGGACTTCATGTACAGTGAGCGCGTCCGCCGCTTCCACGATGAAAAGTTCACCACCCACATCACCGACGGTTACCTCGACATTTATGCCGAAGACGGCGCCATCGTCAACATCGAATATGCCGACAACTGGGTAAGCCCCTGGTATTACGACACTTACTTCGGTCCCTACTGGCATTGGAGCCTCTATGATCCCTTCTGGTACGGATCGTGGCATCACTATTACGGTCCGTATGACCCCTGGTACTACAGCTGGAACTGCGCTTGGTCTTACGGATGGTCTTATGCTTGGCACAGCCCGTGGCACTACGGCTGGTACGAACCCTGGCACTACGGCTGGCACGATCCCTGGGCCCCGGGACACATCGGTCCTTATTATGCCGGCGGCCATTCCGTCGCGCATTACGGCGACCGGCGCCGCAACGAGCCGGAACGCTTGACCGGACAGGGCCGCAACGCGTCGCGTACGCCTGCCCGCAGCGAAGGCAACCGGAGCGCTTCTTACACGGCCGCCAACCGCGCCGGCGGGGCCGACGTCCGCAACGAGACCCGCGCGGGCGGCGCCTCTTCGGCCGGCAGTTCTGCAGCCGCCGCATCAGGCAACCGTTCAAGCGCAACTGCATCGGGCAACCGATCTTCAACAGCGGCCTCCTCGGGCAACCGCTCTTCAGCGGCCTCCTCAGGCAACCGCTATTCGACCAACCGCTCTTCTTCACGGGCATCCTCCTCGTCGACCCGCTCCTCTTCGTCTTCAAGCAGTTCCTACTCAAGCAGCCGCTCGTCCAGCAGCAACAGCAGTTCCTACTCGGGCAACCGCTCCTCGTCCAGCAGCAGCTCCTACTCGGGCAGCCGCTCGTCAGGCAGCAGTTCCTTCGGTGGCAGCAGCAGCGGCAGTTCCTTCGGCGGCGGTGGCGGCGGTTCGAGAAGCGGCAGCGGCGGCGGGAGCAGCAGCGGCGGCCGCAGATAAGCTTCTTCAAACCGCAGACGGATCACCCCTCTGACCGCAGATGTTCACCCTCAAACAAGATTGACGTCATGAAAAAATACATTTGCCTTTCCCTGCTGACCTTGCTCGTCGGCACGGCTTCTGCCCAGGAAGTCTTCGACCTCTTGCGCAACAGCACCACTGAAATACACGGCACGGCCCGCGCCGTGTCCATGGCCAATGCCTTCGGCGCGCTGGGCGGCGACATCACCGCCATCGGCATCAACCCGGCCGGCATCGGCATCTACCGCCACAGCGAGGCCAGCTATTCGCAGCAGCTCGGTTTCAACACCAACGAGACCGATTTCTACGGCACGGTCACGAGCGACCGGAAAGTCTACACCATGCCCGCCTCCTTCGGCTTCGTGGAGAGCTACGTCAGCGATGACAACAACGACGGCATCGCCAATTTCAACTGGTCCATCACCTACAACCGCTACAACAATTATTATTACAACACCCCGCTCGAAGGGTGCGACCGCGCGGTTTCGCTGCTCGACAACATCAACGTCACCCAAGAGACCATCAACCAGGGCATGAACCTGCCCTACATGGCCTACAACGCTTATCTCTTCAACCCTGACGCCTCAGGCAACTACCGGTCCATCCTCCAGGACGGGCAAAGAGTCGACAACGCGATGTATCAGACGGAATCGGGCTTTGCCCAGGAATGGAATTTCTCCTTCGGTCTGAATTACAATTACTGGCTCTACTTCGGCGCCAGCCTCAAAGTGCAGACGCTCCGCTACTTGTCGGAAACCTGCTATGAAGAATATCTGGGTACCCCGGAATACCAGCTGACCAATCAGCTGGAGACCCGTGGAACAGGCGTCGGCTTCAACGTGGGCGTCATAGTCCGGCCCATCCCCGCCTTAAGACTGGGCCTCGCCTACCATTCGCCCACCTTCTTCCATATGGTCGACTACACCCAGACCACGATGAGGTCGTATGCCATCGCCGACGAACAGGGCAACCTGCGCTCCTACACCGTCGGCTCCGACTACGAGTCTTACGGTTACCGCCAGGAGACCCCGCACGAAATCGTCTTCAGCGCCGCCGCCCAGATCGGAATGGTGGGTTTCATCAGCGCCGATTTCCAAGCCACGACTTACAACACGACGATGATGCGCGACGAAAACAACAAGCCTTACACCGACGTCAACCAAGACGTCCGCGACATGCTCCGGACGCAATATCAGGCCCGCATCGGTTTTGAATGCAGGTTCACCGAGAAGTTCAGCGGGCGCTTGGGCTATGCCTACACCTCTTCGCCCGTCAACAGCGCCGTGGAAGCCGAAAACTGGTATGTCTACACTCCCTCGCTGGCACCGCATTACACCTTGCCGCTCGACACCCATAGCTTGACCGCCGGTCTGGGCTGGCGCCTGGGCGAATCGATGTTCCTTGATTTTGCCCTGATGGACAATCTCTCCAAAAGTCACTTCTATCCTTTTTACAACAGTTCGGAATTGGGTGACGCCAATGCGGCCACCGTCAGCAGCAGCCGCATCACGCTGACGGGCACCATCGGCTTCCGCTTCTGAGCCGGCAGCCGTCCCGGCAGCGCCGCCCTCAAGCCTGGCGTTTTCCTGCCCTCAGAGATAACGCTTTTTCTCAGAGATGACCATGAAACATCCGCTCCGCTTTCCGATGTTCAGCCGTCCGGCCTTCTTGAGTGTGATCAGCCGGAGCGTGCCGGGCTGCCTGGCGACCTTTTGGCCGGTGTCCGTTTTGTTGACGGCCGTTTGGCTGACGTCGTGCTGCGACAAGGGGCAGGTGCTGGCCTCAGACAAAATGGACAACCCCGGGACCTTCGCCGAATGGTTGCTGGAAGCCGACACGACCTCTTGCGGCTGTCTGACGCCCGTTTTGAGCGTTCACGACGGGGCCTTTCATCTGCAGGTGCCCAAAGGGGCCACCTTGTGGTACAGGACGCCTTTTGAAGGGAATGTGCGCATCACGTTCGAGGCTTGCATCGTTTGCGACGGCTGTGCGTACGACCGTCTGAGCGACCTGAACTGCTTCTGGATGGCCTCCGACCCGCAGCATCCCGACGACCTGACGGCCCGGAGCGACGAACGTCAGGGCATTTTTCTCAACTACTACCAGATGGACATGTATTACGTGGGCTACGGCGGCAACCGCAACACCACGACCCGTTTCCGCCGCTACCACGGCGATGACGCGGCGGTGACCGACCCGGCCCTGCGCCCGGCCATTCTGACGGAATACACCGACGCGCCCCATCTGCTGGAAGCCAACCGTTGGTACAGCTTTGTCATCGAAGTGCAAGACGGCACGACCCGTTACTGGCGCGACGGAGAACTTCTGGTCGACTACACCGACCCCGAACCCCTCAAGCGAGGCTGGTTCGGTCTGCGCACGACCCAGGCGCACGCCGCCTGGCGCCGCTTCCAGGTCACCCGTCTGTAAGCAGAACCCTGTTCTGCTTACAGACGGCCCGGGCCTTGTCCTTGTTTGATTGGGGGAAGCCTGACCCGCGGTCAGGCGGTCCTTGTCTTTTTGGCCAACGGGCCTGCGGCCCTGCCCCCTCTGTCGCTTCGCTCCCTATCACGCTCACTGGCAAAAACGGCATCTGCTTCGACCGCGGGCCTTAGCAGACGCCACTTTTCGCTGAAAACGGGCTCGTGATGGGGCAAAAAGCCGGATCAGACGGGGATTTTGTCGATGCGTTTTTGGTGGCGACCGCCCTCAAATTCGGTGTTGAGGTAGGTTTCGAGGATGCGGAAAGCCTCTTCACGGCTGATGAATCGTGCGGGCAGACAGCAAACGTTGGCATCGTTGTGCTGACGGGCCAGACGGGCGATTTCCGCCGTCCAGCAAAGGGCACCGCGGATTTTCTGATGTTTGTTGACCGTCATGCAGACGCCTTCTCCGCTGCCGCAAACGGCAATGCCGCAACGGCATTCACCGTCTTCCACGGCTTCGGCCAAGGGGTGGGCAAAATCGCTGTAATCACAACTGTCGGGGGAGTAAGTCCCGAAATTCACGAAGGGAATGTTCTTGAGGGTAAGCCAATCGCAGATGTACTCTTTCAGTTCATAGCCCGCATGATCGCTGCACACTGCCACCGGGCCGCCGTCGTCTGTATTCATATATAAGGTTTGAAAATTCCAGGCAAAGTTAATACTTTTTACAGAATTGCAAGCATCGGCCGAATGCTTGCGACAAGTAAAACACATGCGACAAATGGAAGGCCTGCGACCGACGCCCGCCGCTCGCGCTGCCCGACCGGCGATTGGAGTTCAATAAAATTCATTACCTTTGCCACCGCATTAAGCAAGGTCCGGAGTTTTCCGCTTGCCTGACAAATCGGACAAATGAGTGTAACCATCAAGAAAGTCGAGCGCCGCGCGGAGCTGAAACGCTTCATCCGTTTCCCGCTGGCACTCTACAAAGGCTGCCCCAACTGGGTGCCCGCCCTTGAAGGCGACGAATTCGACACCTTCAACCCGAAGAAAAACGGTGCCTACGATTTCTGCGAATCGGTCTGCTATCTGGCCGAAAAAGACGGGAAAACCGCAGGTCGCATAGCCGGAGTCATCAATCACAAAGCCAACACCCAATGGAAAGAAAAGAGCGTCCGCTTCGGATGGCTCGACTTCATCGAAGACGAAGAGGTGCTCCGCGCCCTCATCGACGCCGTTGAAGCCTGGGGCCGCGAAAAAGGCTGCGACGCCATCAAGGGGCCGATGGGCTTCACCGACATGGACAAGGAAGGCCTCCTCATCGAGGGTTACGGACACCTGAGTCCCTTCACCTGCCTCTACAACTTCCCCTACTACAGCACGATGCTCGAAAAGCTCGGCTTCGTCAAAGATGCCGACTGGACGCAGCGCAGCGTTGAAATCGGGCCGGAACTTCCCCCGATGTACCAATACGCCGGCCTCATTGAGCAGAAATACGGCATCCATGTCATCAACGACTTGAGCATGAGGGAATTGGGCCGCCGCTACGGGCTGAAAATCTTCCGGATGTACAACGAAGCCTTCGCCCCCCTCTTCCAATTCGCTCCCCTGACCGACCGTCAGATCAAAGACTACCTCGACACCTACGTCCCCATCCTCGACAAGCGTTTCGTGGCGGTCTGCATCGACAAAGACGACAACCCCGTCGGCTTCTGTTTCTGCGTGCCCACCCTGAGCCGGGCCGTCAAAAAGAGCAACGGCAGGCTCTTCCCCTTCGGTCTGTTCCGCATTTTGAAGGCCTTGCGCAAAAACGACACGCTCGAAGCGCTCATCATGGGCGTCCTGCCCGAGTGGCAGGGCAACGGCGTGACGCTGCTGATGTTCAAGCATCTGCATGAAAACTGCATAAAGGCCGGCGTCCGTCAGATGATTCTCAACCCGCAATTGGAAGACAACTTCAAGGTACAGAGCCTGTTCGGCGATTACAAGACCGAACCGTTCATGCGCCGGAGGGCGTATACCAAGCCGATTTGAGGCAGCCTTTTGCATATATTCAGGATTATTCATACATTTGCACGTTTTTTGCCAACCACCCCGGAGACCGGTTTTCGTCGCTGAGACGCCGCCGCGATCCGGCCTAAACTATCATCAATGAGCAAGAACTGGAAAAAGCAGGACCGACGCGACCGCTACGACCGCATCTACCTCAAGGATTTAGATGCCATGCACACCATCCTGCCGATGCTGATGCCCAAGCGTTGCAACAACGAAGCCGTCACCATCGAAATGGTCGAAACCCAAGCCATCCGTGACTACCTTGCACAGAAAAACAGCGAAAATCCAGCCTTCAAATACACCCTCTTCCACGTATTCATGGCGGCCATCTCGAAAATCATGATTCTCCGGCCCCACATGAACTGGTTCATCTCCGGCCACCGCATTTTCGCCCACCGCGACGTCACGCTGGCCTTCATGGTCAAACGGGCCTTCAATGAAAAAGCCGAGGAGTCGATAGCCCGCTTCACGGCCGACCCCGAAGGCGGCAGCCTGGTCAACCAGGCCCACGATTTTCTGGAGAAATTCGTCACGGCCGTCCGCACGGAAAACAAAGTCGAAAAGACCTCCAACACCATCGGTTTCCTCAAGAAACTGCCGCTCTTCACCCTTCGCTTTTTCTTCTGGGCCATCCACAAACTCGAAGACTGGAGCCTTTATCCCAAAGTCCTGGCCGACCAGGATCCCAGTTACTGCAGCGCCTTCCTCACCAACATCGGCAGCCTGGGCATGACGGCCAGCTATCATCACCTTTACGAAGGCGGCACGATGTCGTGCTTCGCCATGCTCGACGCCTGCAAAGTCCGTCCGGTGTTCCAAGAGGACGGCACCTATCAGATGAAAGAGACGGTGAAAGTGAGTTTCACCCTCGACGAGCGCATCGTAGACGGCTATTACTGCGGCACTTGCATAAAATTGTTCCATTACCTGATGCAACATCCGGAAGTGCTCGACCAGCCCGCTTCCGCCCCGGTTGATTTTGATTATAAAAAACTGCGCTGACCTTTCGGTTCAGCCCCCAACCCTCATTTTTGAAATCACATGGAAAATCTGAAAACGCCCTGGCTTGACAGTTTCGGCGATTTGCCCTTTCACTTGACCTATAGCGAAAAATCCCTCAGCGAAGAAGTTCTGGCTACGGCCGAACGCGAAAAAGACTTCCCCGCCCTCTCTTTCATGGGACGGAAAATATCCTTCACTTCCCTGGCTGAAAACATCGACCGGGCCGCCCGCGGTTTTTATGCCCTCGGCGTACGTCCGGGTCAGCGCGTCCTGGTCTGCATGCCCAACACGCCGCAAGCCATCTACTGCCTCTACGGTCTGAACCGCATCGGCGCCACCGCCGCCATGGTCCATCCCCTTTCGGCGGTCGGCGAGCTCGTTTTCTACCTCAACGAAGCCCAATGCGACGTGGCCATCACCCTCGACCAGTTTTACGGCAAGTTTCAGGAGGTCATGCTCCAGCGCCCCATCGACAAACTCATCATCGCCAGCATATCGGAAGAACTGCCCGCCATCAAGTCGGTGGCCTATAAGCTGCTGAGCGAACGCAAGTTCCCGAAATTCAAATGCACGGAGCACCTGATGCGCTGGAAGACCTTGCTGAAAGCCGGCGAAACGGTCACGGATGACTATGCGGCCCATAAGGATCCTTATCAGGAAGCGGTCATTCTCTTCTCGGGCGGCACGACCGGCACCACGAAGGGCATCCTCCTCTCCGACTACAATTTCAACGCGCTGGCCATTCAGACCGCCACCATGGCCCACTTCGAAGTGCGTCACGCCAAGATGCTGGCCGCCATGCCCATCTTCCACGGCTTCGGCCTGGGCGTCTGCATCCACACCATGATGGTGACCGGCGGCACCTCCATCCTCGTGCCGAAATTCAACGCCAAGAGTTACGCGCAGCTCATCAAAGACAACCGTCCCAATTTCATTGCCGGCGTGCCCACCCTTTACGAGGCCATTTCCCGCAACGATTACCTCGACGGCGTAGACCTGTCGTGTCTGAAGGGCGTTTTCTCGGGCGGTGATTCGCTGACCATCGAACTGAAAAAGAAATTCGACCAATTCCTGGCCGACCACCACGCCACCATCCGCGTGCGCGAGGGTTACGGCACCACCGAATGCGTCACAGCCTGCTGCCTGACCCCCTGGGACAAGGAAAAAGAGGGCAGCATCGGCATTCCCTTCCCCGACACTTACTTCCAGATTTGCGGCGTGGGCACCAACGAAGAAGTGCCTTACGGAAGCGAAGGCGAAATCTGCCTGACCGGTCCGAGCGTGATGCTGGGTTACATCAACCACGAGGAAGAAAACGCGCAGACCCTCCGCCTCCACGCCGACGGACACGTATGGCTCCACACGGGTGACTTGGGCACGATGGACGAAGAAGGTTTCGTCTACTTCAAGCAGCGCATCAAACGGGTCATCATCACCAGCGGCTACAACGTCTATCCCTCCCAGCTGGAAAACATCATCGAGCAGTTGCCCTTCGTGCAGCGTTGCTGCGTCATCGGCGTGCCCGATCCTTACAAGATGCAGAAGGTCAAGGCTTTCGTCGTGTTGAAGGACGGTCTGAAGGATTCGCCGGAGATTCAGGACCAGCTCAAGACCCACTGCACGGCCCACATTGCCAAATACGCCATGCCCTATATGTTCGAGGTGCGCGACACGTTGCCCACCACGCTCGTCGGGAAAATAGCCTATACGCAACTCTCCTAGTGCATCGTTTCACTGCCTGCGCTTTCATTCTTCTGTTGGCGGCGACCCGTTTGGCCGCGGCCGGCCCCGTCTGCGACCTCATCAGCCCCGACGGCCGTCTGACGGTATCCTTCTCGCTGGAAAACACCGACACGCCCGCCTTCTCCGTCAGCTACGACGGACAGACCCTGTTGGAGCCTTCACCCCTCGGTCTGATGGCCGATATGGGCGCCATCCCCACGCTTCAAGGCGATCCGCAAGGCCCGGAAGGAGATTTCACGCGCCATCTGACGGTCATCAGCGTCAGCGACAGCGATGAGCAGACCGACTACAGCCTGACCCGCATCAAGCATGCCCGCGTCAGTCATCCCTACCGCAAACGCCTCATCGAACTCGAGAACGCGGCCGCAGAGCGCATCGTTTTCGAATTCCGGGTGAGCGACAACGACATCGCCCTGCGCTATACCCTCCCCGCCGGAAAACAGCGCCGCAGCACCCGCGTGATCAGGGAGTGCACCGGCTTTCGTTTTCCCGACGGCACGACCACTTTTCTGACCCCGCAGAGCGATGCGATGATCGGTTGGAAGCGTTCCAAGCCCAGTTACGAAGAAGGCTACTCCAACGACGGCGCCATGGACACGCCTTCCGCCTACGGCCACGGCTACACTTTTCCCGGTCTGTTCCACGTAGGCAATCGGGGCTGGGTGCTGGTGTCGGAAACCGGGGTCGACAGCCGCTATTGCGCCGCCCGCCTGAGCGACTGCCGCGACAACACCTACCGCATCGAATTCCCCCTGCCCGAGGAAAACAACGGCAACGGCACGGTCTGCCCTGCCCTGCGCCTGCCCGCTTCTACGCCGTGGCGCACGCTGACCGTCGGAGCCGACCTGAAACCGATTGTCGAAACCACCGTGCCCTGGGACTACGTCGAGCCGCTTTATGAGACGCGTCACGACTACCGCTTCGGCCGCAGCACCTGGAGCTGGATCGTCTGGATGGACGGTTCGTGCAACTGGGATGATCAGGTGAAGTTCATCGACCTGGCCGCCGAAATGAAATTCGAATACATCCTCATCGACGCCGGCTGGGACGTGAACATCGGCCACGAACGGATGGAAGCGCTCATCGCCTATGCCAACAGTAAAAACGTCGACGTGTTTCTCTGGTACAGTTCCAGCGGATCGTGGAACGACATCGTCCAGAGCCCCGTCAACCTGATGGACAACGCCATCGTGCGCAAACGGGAGATGGCCTGGCTCGAAAAAGTCGGCTGCAAGGGCATCAAGGTCGATTTCTGGGGCGGCGACAAGCAGCAGACCCTGCAACTCTATGAAGAGGTGCTCAGCGACGCCGACGACCACGGGCTGATGGTCATTTTCCACGGTTGCACCCTGCCGCGCGGCTGGGAACGGATGTATCCGAACTACGTGGGCTCGGAAGCCGTCCTGGCCTCCGAAAACATGAGTTTCGGCCAGCAGGCCTGCGACGAAGAGGCGTTCAAGGCGACGCTCCATCCCTTCATCCGCAACACGGTGGGTTGCATGGAGTTCGGCGGCTGTTTCATGAACCGGGTGCTCAACAAAGCCAACAGCGGCCGCGGATCCCGGCTGGTCACCGGCCCCGTGTTCCAGCTCTGCACCGAAATTCTCTTCCAGAACCCCATCCAGAACATAGCCGTCTGCCCGAACAATCTGACGGATGCGCCGGCGCTGTGCATGGAGTGGTTGAAGACCGTTCCGACCACCTGGCGTCAGACCCGTTTCATCGACGGCTACCCCGGCCGTTACATCGTGCTGGCCCGCCAGGACCTCAAAGGGCAATGGCACGTGGCCGCCGTCAACGCCACCGCATCGCCGCTCACCCTGCAACTGGACCTGAGTTTCATGGGCACGGACCGGGTTCGCGTCATCGCCGACGACGCCACCTTCTCGGCCCCCGTTGAATCATTCGTACGCTTGAAGGGCAAACGCGCCTTCACCCTCCGGCTCCAGCCTTCCGCCGGCACCCTCATCGAAACTTTATAATGATATTACCCTGAAAAAAGTTGACTCTTGGGTGAGTCAACTTTTTCAGGGTAATATTCAGTGAGCATCCAGGCGGATTTTCCGCTCTACTCCGCTACAAAGTCACCGCCGCTGTCATTGGCTATCAGCGTGACGATATCTGAATCCTTGGTGTAATAAGGCAACTCGAAATTCGAGCCGCTCCTGTATTTTCTGCTTGAACTTGCGCTTCCGAAGTCCATGGTCACATAGTATTCGATACCCGCGCTCAGATAAATATCCAGACTGTGTCCGTAGCCGAGGGAACTCTTGCTCGCATAAACCTCCTCGCCGGCGACCGTATAGACCTTCAGATTTCTCACAAGATTGACGGCAGACTGGTTGACAATCCGAAGATATCCCGCCTTGCTGGTAAAATCGCCTCCGCTTTCCACAAAGTTCAATATACGTTTGTCACTGTCAGAATCGGACAATACCAAAGGCAGGGTGATTTCGGTATCGTAGCTGTAATAGGTAACCTTGTCATAGGAATTCCTTCCGACTTCCATGGACACGAAGTAAGAACGGTCCTTCTGTGGCAGGAGGACTTCGAAATACTCATTCATGCCTACGTTGTTCGTCCCCGCATAAACCGTTTCGCCCGTAGCACTGTCATAGACCTTGATGTCGTAGAGAATCTCATTGGACAGCGCCTTGTTGTTGATTTTCAGGCAGCCTACGGGAACCCGTGCAAGGTCCAGCAGCGTCGTATTGACGTCTTTTCTGGAGAAGGTATAGTTATCCATATAGTTGGACCAGACAGCGCCATTCTTATCCCTTGCCCACAGCGCGATGCCCATGGTCATATCGGTCACAACGGGGATGATGCAGCCGTCGTTATCCTTATGAACGGTGGATGTCCATTCCCACGTCATCTCAAAATCGGCTGTTGATTTGCATATCGAAGGCATCTGGCCCTCAAAGTTGTCGAAATCGTCATCCTTTCCCGGCAAATTTTGATATACAAAGTCATAATCGACGATGGAGTTGCCACTGTTGTTGACTACTTTCATATCGCTCATCGAATACGAAACCTCACTCGACTTTTCACCGCCTACGCCGGCATTGATGCCGCAATTCCATTTTTCCTCTTTGCTGTAACCGCCGGAAAGACCCACTTCCCAAGAGAAAGATTCCGACTCTGAAAAATCCTTGGTATCGATATCAGTGCCGGGGGCAGGTCTGCCATCGGTGGTAAAGGACATATCCGAAGGATTCTCTGAGCTGATGGTGACGTCCAATTTTGTATTGTACGGCCCCCGGAACTGACAATCTCCCCAATAGGAATATTCTCTGGGCCAGTAATGGGCATAAGGCTTGTTTCCGACGGGGACTTCAGGATTGCCGTTTGCATACTCATACATGGTAGGGGCATAGTTGGTGGCCACGGCTTTGACGACATAGTAATCACCGTTGTTGTTGACACCTTCCGGAATATAGCAAGGATATACGGAATAACTGATGTTGTTGCTCACGAAAACCCTGAGATAGCGGCCACATATCACTACGTCCCTATAACAACTGAACGGAGAATCATAGGTCTGTGTATTTATTTTTTCATCAAGGCCTCCGGCTGCGACAGAACTCTTGGTGAGGTTTTCGCTGTCCTCCTTCACTTTTTTGAAGAATTGCAGCAAGGCCCGGGCGGCCTCGAACACGGACCTGTCCTGATAAATTTGTTCACCGGCATCATTGATGTAGACGGGCGGCGTCAGCAGCATGGTTCTATGCTTGCTGAAGGCTATGGCGCAATTGGAGCAGGGAAGCTCGCGCGGCAGGAGGAAACTCCAGCCCGAAGTGTCACGCATCACCTTCAGCTGCTCGATATCGGGTTCGCTTATAATGATGACCTTCCCTTTTTCGTATGCCTCCAACAAGGCATCCATATTAGCTTTGACGACCGAATGGTGAAGCACGAGCACTGTGGCGGAACTCGGATCGTCCACCATCAGATTGGCCGCACGCGCGCGGAGCCATAATTCGTCCTCTGCATCCATACCGCCCAGATAGGCGAGATTTTCATTGAACTGCTCATCATCAAAGCATACAGTCAGTCCGAAGTCTTTGAAAGCAGGAGTGGTTGTGTCGTCGCTTGTTGAACACGACCACATCAGTACGATGGCGATCATACTGATCAAAAAAGTGACTTTTTTCATGATTCTGTTATTTTCTGTTCTTTCACTGAAGTTTCGCCAGTACCTTTGCACGCAAAGGTAGACAGATAATTTTGTAATTTTGCGGCACGAAACGAATATAATTTTCAAATGAACATGGCACCTTTTATGAAAAAGTTTTCAACCTCCTTCGCAGTGGCGGGCATCCTGGCTTTTACGGTCGGATGCGGCCAAGACAATCCTTCCGACGATCCCGTCAATCCCGTGAACATCGACCATGTGGTCATGTATTACACGGTGGGCGGCGGCAATCTGGACGAGAGCCAGCTGACGGATATCCTTTACACATATGAAGCCATTTCCGACAACCACATCACCAACGTCGCCGTCAGCGCGTTTTTCAAGCCCTCGCCTTCGTACTACGAGGATTACCCCGGCATCCTTCATTTCACCACCGACGTCAACAGGATGTCGTCAATGACGGCCGCGGATATTGAAAACATATCCTTCAAAACCTTGGAAAAGGTCACCGACGTCACGTTGATGGACAATGCCGACGTCGTCTTCAACACGTCTGAGTATCTGGCCAAGTGCATCGGCATCATGAAGAAAGAGTACCCCGACGCCGCTCACTACACGCTGGTGGTTTCCAACCACGGCGGCGCCTACAGCTATATGGACGAGATTTGGTCCGACACCGAAGACACCAAAGCCATCGGCTACGGCGACGAGAGCAGCGAGGGCAAAAGCTATGCTCCGCTGGGCGCTGCCACCCTTCTGAGGGGGGTTGAAAAGGGCAAAGTGGATTTCTGTACCCTTGTTACTGACGCCTGCATCATGGCCACTCAGGAGAACATCGCGGAATATCGCAAAGCCTTCCAATATGCGATGCTCTCGGCCGAGGTGACCACCGGCGACATCATGCAGCATATCGTCAAAAACCTCGCCAAGACCGGCAGCGACCTCTCCGGCCTCAGGTCCGCATACCAGAACGTGGTCGACGCCTATGTGGCTGCCAATGAAGGAGAAAATGTCACGTCGTTCGGATTCTACGACCTTTCCAAGGCCGAGGCGGCGGAAGACATCGTCGCCGATTTCGTGCAGACGGTCATTGATCTCAATGAAAGCGTGCTCGGCGAAAGCGCCCTCGCCTGCGCCGTGAACGACTGCCTGTGCAATTCCGAAGCGGATGATGACGAGGGGCTCGAGCAGTGGCAAGCGATTCGTGAAGCCATTGACGACGGCGACATTACAGAGCAGACCATCGATGACATGATCGAACTGGAAGGCAAATCCACGTCGCAGTTCCAGGTGTACGATTTTATGGCCAAGTACTGCGCGGCCTATGCGGATGACGGACTTTTCACCCAGAAACACGACCCCGCCACCCTCACGAAGCTCGAAGCCTTGCGCGACAGCTATCTCAAGGCCGTCAAGGAGATGGCCTACATCAATTGCACCACGAGCAACACCGGCTACGACGATCCGTACCTCCACACGTCGGTCTCCACCAATCTCTATTCGCTCAACAAGGACGCTTTCGTGCCCTGGTCATACGAGCATCCGCTCAACGGCAGCGCCATCGTGAGTTCCCTCATCTCTGGCGGTGACCTGCCGGAGAATTACACGGATGAGCAGCTGGAATATTACAGACAGATCTTCATCGATTTCGCGTCTTCCTCTGACTTCAGTCAGAAAACGCAGTGGGCCGAACTGCTGCAGATTTCCGAGACCAATCCGTCAGTCTTCTACAATCCCTCGCGCAGCTACGGCGTGAAGAAGTAGCAACACACGTTTGAAGCTTGAAAAAGTTTTCAGGTGAGTTTGCAGCGAACTGACTCAATGAAGCGTTTCAGACCGGCATATGGGGTGGTGGCGGCGCTGCTGCTCGGCGCGTTGGCGTCGTGCGGCGGCCGAGGCGGTCGAAGCGTCCGGGGAAGCCAAGACGGCCTCAGTGGCCGCGTGCGGGAGAACTTCGTGAGAGACAGCTCGTCATATGCCGCCGGGCTGGCCATCAGCCGACAGGGTGATGTCGTGAAGGTGGATGTGCGCGACCCCTGGGACAGCCTGAAGGTCCGCCAACGATACTGGCTGGTGCCGCGCGGGGCTGCCTCAGATTCACTCTGCCGGGCATTGGAGAGAGGCGGAACGGTGGTGAAGGTTCCCGTAGAGCGGGCAGCGGTCTACACCTCGGTCCACGCATCGATGGCCTTCCATCTCGGGGCGATGGACCGGGTGAAGGGGGTGTGCGAGCCGCAGTACATGACTTCAGATGCTGTCCGACAGCGCGTGAAGGACGGAAGCCTTTCCGATTACGGATCTTCCACCGCGCCGAACATAGAGCAGATGATGGCGGACCGGGTGGATGTGATCATTGCCTCTCCTTTCGAACACGGCGGCTATGGGGCTGCGGAAAAACTGGGCGTGCCGATCGTGGAAGCGGCCGACTATATGGAGCGTCTTCCGCTGGGCCGCACCGCCTGGATACGCCTCTTCGGCCTCCTTTTCGGAGCCGAGGAAAAGGCCGAGGCCCTGTTGGCGGAGCGGATAGCCGCTTACGACGCCCTGAAAGCCCTGGCCGCCACGGTGCCTGCCTCTGAACGCCCGACGGTGATGCTCGAGCGCAAGTACGGCCAGTCGTGGTTTGTCCCTTCGCAACACAGTTACATCGGAACGCTTCACCGCGACGCCGCGGCCGACTATCTCTTCAGCGACGTCGACGACGCCGACAGCCGCCCGATGGCCTTTGAACAGGTCTACAAACGGGCGGCCGACGCTCAGTTCTGGTTCTTGAAATACGCCGCCGACCGGCCCATGACCTACGACCTTCTGCAGCAGGAATATGCGCCCTACGCCAACTTCGCCCCTTTCAGAAACCGCAGCATCTATGCCTGCAACACCCTCTCCAGCAGCTACTACGACGACATCACGCTCTATCCCGACAGGATTTTGGCGGATTTCATCAGCATTTATCATCCGCAGCTTCTTCCGGGCCACCGGCTGACTTACTATTTTCCTTTGGCTGAATAGGCGACCATCTCGGCCACCTTGCTTCCGAAAATCCGCTCGAAACAGCCCTCCGAGGCTATGCTCGGGCAAGCGCCCGACACGATGGAGCCCGACTGAGCGTCGGCGATCCAAAGACAGTGGCTGAAGCGGATGGCGGTGTCGAGGTCGTGGGTCGAGAGCAATACGGTCTTTTGCTGTTCCTCGGCCAAACGATGCAGCATATCCATGGTCTCGATGCGGCTGGTGATGTCGAGGAAGGCCGTGGGTTCGTCCAGCACGATGATCGGGCATTCTTGAGCCAAAGCCTTGGCGATGAAGGCCTTCTGACGTTCTCCGTCGCTCAGGTCGCTGAGGAAGCGGTCCGCATGGCGGGCCATGCCCAAAGCCTCCAAAGCCCGGCTCACCGCAGCGTGGTCGGCCTCCTTCATCCGGCCCAGAAAATCGGTGTGGGGATGTCGGCCGAGCGAAACGAGTTCATACACGGTCAGTCCGCCCGCCGAATTCCTGTCCGTGAGCACCAGCCCGAGCAGCATGGCGCGTTGAGCCCTTGTGTAGCAGGCGATGTCCTTTCCGAAAATCCGCACCGAACCGGACAGGGGCGCCTGCAAGCCTGAGAGCGTGCGCAGCAGGGTCGACTTGCCGGCCCCGTTGAGCCCCAGCAGCGAGGTGAGCCGGCCCGCTTCAAGTTGCAGGTTCAACCCGCTGAAGAGCGGCGTGCCGTAGCCGATGGAAAGGCCGTGGGTGGAAAGAGGCGACATATTCAGTTGAAATATTGGAGGTTGCGTCGGTTCATGATCACATAGATGATGACGGGGGCACCGATGATGGAGGTGACGGCGTTGAGCGGGAGCGCGGCGCCGGAGGGCGTGAGGCCCGTGATCAGGTTGCAGGCCAGCGCCATGGCCGAGCCGCAGAGGATCGTGGCCGGGACCAGGATCCGGTGGTTGCTGCTGCCGAGGCAGAGCCGGGCGATGTGGGGTACGGCCAGGCCGATGAACGAGATGGGTCCGCAGAAGGCGGTGACGGCGGCGGTGGCCACGCCGGTGGTGGCAATGATGGCGAACCTCACCGCTTGGACATTGAGCCCGAGGTTGGCGGCATAGGCTTCGCCGGGCAGCAGGGCGTTGAGCGGCTTGATCATCAGCAACGAGGCTATGGTCGGGGCCAGGGTGAAGCCGACAAACCAGGGGAGTCTGTCGAGTGAAACACCCGCAAAATCGCCCATGCCCCACATCACGAACTGGTGCACCTTGTCGGCCGAAGCCCTGAAATTGAGGATGGATATGAGCGATGAGGCCAGATAGCCCACCATGATGCCCACGATGAGCAGCATCACGTTGTTGGTCACCTTTCGCGAAAACAGGAGAATCAGGGCCAACACCGCTGCGGCGCCCGCCATGGCGGCCGCGATGATGGAAAAGCAGCCGGCAGCGCCCAGATACAACATCGCCAGCGCAACGCCGAGGTTGGCCCCGTCGCTGATGCCCAGGATGGAGGGGCCGGCCAGCGGATTGCGGAAGAGGGTCTGCAGCAGCAGGCCGCTCACGGCCAGCGCCGCACCGCCGAGCAAGGCCGTGACGGTCTGGGGCAGGCGGTTTTCCAGAATGATGCGGCTCCAGATGTCTTGCGAAGAGCCTTGGCCGGAAAGGATGGAGAACACCTCTTTGAAAGGGATGTCGACGGGACCGGCCGCCAGGTTGACGACGGACAATGCCGCCACGCAGGCCGCCATGACGATGATGGCGCCCGAACGGGCCGGTCTGCCGCAAGACACTGACTGATGGTGATTCATACCGTTTTTATCCTTCTTCTCTCTTTTATCGTCCGCTCGCTTGATGGTGCGCTCGCTTTTATCGTCCGCTCGCTTGATGGTGCGCTCGCTTTTATCGTCCGCTCTCCGGACAAAGCCCGGACCGGACGGCAAAGATAATGTTTTATTTGCGTCCCATTGACT
>R18__coassemble_1816_pt1 | contig 18528 bp, 33 predicted proteins | sample R18__metabat2_low_PE_032 | metagenome-assembled genome bin R18
TAATCTGTACTTATTCAGCCTTGGGCGCTTCTTCAGCCTTGGGCGCTTCTTCAGCGACCACTTCGGCAGCTTCGGCTTTCTTCTTGGAAGAACGGCGGGTGCGGGTCTTCTTCTCGGCACCGGCATTCTTGGCCATGTTGTCGTCGAAGTCGACGAGTTCGATGAAGCACATCGCAGCGTTGTCACCCAGACGGTTGCCGGTCTTGATGATGCGGGTGTAGCCACCGGGGCGGTCACCCACCTTCTGAGCAACGACCTGGAACAGTTCCGTCACAGCGTACTTGTTCTGCAAATCCTTGAAAACCAGACGGCGCGAAGCGGTGGTGTCTTCCTTGGCGGCGGTGATCATCGGTTCGACGACCATTCTCAGAGCTTTGGCCTTGGCCAGGGTCGTGAAAATACGTTTGTGCATGATCAGCGAAGTTGCCATGTTCGACAACATAGCCTGACGGTGCGCAGCCTGACGACCCAGATGATTGAATTTCTTATTATGTCTCATTGTTCTTTAGTCTTTATCTAATTTATACTTGCTGATGTCCATTCCGAAGGTGAGGTTCAGACGGGTAAGCAGATCTTCGAGTTCGATCAGCGATTTCCTGCCGAAGTTACGGAATTTCAACAGATCGGTCTTGTTGTGGGTAGCCAACTGTCCGAGGGTTTCGACATTCGCAGCCTTCAGGCAGTTCAGGGCACGGACGGAGAGGTCCATATCGACCAGCTTGGTCTTCAGCAGCTGACGCATGTGAAGCACTTCCTCATCGAATTCCTCGCCGGCTTCCGCCTCATTCGAATCGAGCGTGATCTTCTCATCGGAGAAGAGCATGAAGTGGCTGATGAGGATCTTGGAAGCTTCCTTCAAGGCCTCCTGGGGCTGGATGGAACCATCGGTCGACACCTCAAGAACCAGCTTTTCGAAGTCGGTCTTCTGCTCTACGCGGAAATTCTCAACGGCATACTTGACGTTTTTGATCGGCGTGTAGATGGAGTCGATGGCGATGGTGTAGATATCCGTGTCGGTCAGTTCCTGCTCGTCGGCGGGGACGTAGCCACGTCCCTTGTTGACGGTCAGCTGAAGATCGAACGCGGTGCTCTTCTCCATGCTGCAGATGACGAGTTCCGGGTTGAGCACCTGGAAGTTCGAGAAAGCCTTGCCCAGGTCACCGGCGGTCAGCTCTTCCTTGCCTTCCACCTTCACGATGACCTTTTCGGCTTCCTGACCCTCGACGATCTGTTTGAAACGGACTTGCTTGAGGTTCAGAATGATGTTCGTAACATCTTCACGTACACCGGGCACCGTGTCAAATTCATGGGTGATGCCCTCGATACGCATCGAATTGATGGCATATCCTTCTAACGATGAAAGCAGGATGCGGCGCAGGGCATTGCCGATGGTAATGCCGAAGCCGGGCTCCAACGGACGGAATTCGAACTTGCCGAACCGGTCGTCTGCTTCCAGCATGAGAACCTTTTCAGGTTTTTGAAAAGCTAAAATTGCCATGATCTCTTCGATTACTTTGAATACAATTCAACGATGAGCTGCTCCTTGATGTTTTCAGGAATATCGGCGCGGGCGGGCACGTTCATATACTTGCCGGCTTTGGCAGTGGCGTCGTACTCCAGCCAGGGATATTTGCTGTGGTTGAAACCGTTCAGCGAGTTCTCGATGACTTCGAGCGACTTGGAACGCTCGCGCACACCGACGATCTGGCCGGGTTTCACGGTGATGGAAGGAATGTTGGCCACCTTGCCGTCCAGAACGATGTGACGGTGTGAAACCAACTGACGGGCAGCGTCGCGGGTCGGGGCAAAGCCCAGACGATAGACGAGGTTGTCCAGACGTGATTCGAGCAGTTGCAGCAGAACTTCACCCGTGATGCCCTTGGTGCGCTGGGCTTTTTCGAAGGTGATGCGGAACTGACGCTCCAGAACGCCGTAGGTGTATTTGGCTTTCTGCTTCTCGCGCAGCTGGATACCATATTCCGAAGATTTTCTCTTGCGGTTGTTCCCCTGGAAACCGGGGGCATAATTCTTTTTCGACAGAACCTTATCGGGACCATAGATGGGTTCACCGAATTTACGGGCGATTCTGCTTTTCGGGCCGGTATATCTTGCCATTGTTTTACTCTTTTAAAGGTTAATAGAAAACATTACACGCGTCTTCTCTTCGGAGGACGGCAACCATTGTGGGGCAGCGGAGTGACATCGATGATTTCGGTGACTTCGATACCTGCGCCATGAATGGTGCGGACAGCCGACTCACGGCCGTTACCGGGACCCTTGACATACGCCTTGACTTTTCTCAAGCCGAGGTCGTATGCGACCTTCGCACAATCCTGAGCGGCCATCTGGGCTGCATAAGGAGTGTTCTTCTTTGAACCGCGGAAGCCCATCTTGCCGGCGGAAGACCAGGAGATGATCTGACCGTCACCGTTGGCCAAAGCCACGATGATGTTGTTGAAAGAGGAATGGATGTGCGCTTGTCCGATTGCGTCAACTTTGACGTTTCTTTTTTTAGCTGCAACTTGCTTCTTTGCCATTTTAGTACTTATTAAAGTCTGTTATTCTGTATGCTTTACAAAGAACGGGAAGAAAGATTACTTCGTCGCTTTCTTCTTGTTGGCCACGGTTTTCTTCTTTCCCTTGCGGGTACGGGCATTGTTCTTCGTGCTCTGTCCGCGGACGGGCAGACCGATACGGTGACGGATACCACGGTAGCAACCGATATCCATGAGCCGCTTGATGTTGAGCTGGACTTCCGAACGGAGGTCACCTTCAACCTTGTAATCGGCAGCGATGACTTCACGGATGGCACCGGCCTGTTCGTCGGTCCAATCCTTCACCTTGATGTCCTTGTCGACACCGGCTGCCGCGAGGATTTTCTGTGCACTGCTGCGACCGATTCCGAAGATATAGGTCAAAGCGATTTCGCCACGCTTGTTCTGGGGCAAATCTACACCAACAATTCTTATTGCCATATTGATATCTTTAATTTATTAATTACTTGATTAACCCTGACGCTGTTTGAACTTGGGGTTCTTCTTGCTGATCACGTACAAGCGACCTTTTCTCCGAACAATCTTGCAGTCGGCACTGCGTTTTTTGATAGAAGCTCTGACTTTCATTGCTGTATGTTTTTGATTATTTGTATCTGAACGATATTCTTCCTTTTGACAGATCGTAAGGCGACATTTCCACCCTGACCTTGTCACCGGGGAGGATGCGGATGTAATGCATTCTCATCTTGCCGGAGATGTGGGCCGTGATTTCATGTCCGTTTTCCAGTTCCACCCGGAACATTGCGTTCGACAATGCTTCGACGATGGTTCCGTCCTGTTCTATTGCTGCCTGTTTTGCCATAAATTATAATGTTATCTTTAAATGAATCTGTCACCGAGCACTTCCTTGATGTAATCGAAAGAAGAAAGGATATCCGCCTTACCGGCACGGATAGCCACGGAATGTTCGAAGTGGGCCGAAGGCTTGCGGTCGGCCGTACGCGTGGTCCAACCGTCTTTCTCCGTGATGATGTTGCGGCTGCCCATGTTGATCATGGGCTCGATGGCAATCGTCATGCCCGCTTTGAGCAGCGGACCCGAACCTCGTTTTCCGTAGTTGCATACCTCGGGGTCTTCGTGCAGGTGACGTCCGACGCCGTGACCGACCATTTCCCTGACCACGCTGTAACCGCGCTTCTGGCAATAGGTCTGGATGGCGTTGCCGATGTCACCGAGGCGATTGCCGGCGATGGCCTGCTCAATGCCTTTGTAGAGCGACTCCTTGGTGGCACGCAACAATTTGATTTTATCCTCTGAGACGTCGCCCACACAGAAAGTGTAGGTCGAATCTCCGTGGAAACCGTTCTTGCATGCACCGCAGTCAACGGAAACGATGTCTCCTTCTTTCAATACCGTACCAACCGAGGGGATTCCGTGCACGACCACCTCATTCACTGAGATGCAAAGTGACGCAGGATATCCGTTGTAGTTCAGAAAGGAGGGGACCGCACCGCAAGAGCGGATATAGTCCTCACCTATCTGATCCAGATATTTTGTGGTAACCCCAGGTTGTATATATTTGCCGACCTCCGCTAAGGTTCTGGCTACTATAAGATTACTTTCACGAAGTAACTCGATTTCCTCTTCAGTCTTCAGATAAATCATTGCAAAGAATGATTAATAGGCCGCAACACTGCCTGTTCTGCCTTTGATGCGGGCGCCGGACTTGAGCAGACCGTCGTAATGACGCATCAGAAGGTGGCTCTCAATCTGCTGCAAGGTGTCAAGGACGACACCGACCAGGATCAGCAGCGAAGTGCCGCCGAAGAACTGGGCAAAGCTCGAGCTGATGCCCAACATTCTCGCGAACACGGGCATGATGGCAATGAATGCCAGGAAAATCGATCCGGGCAGGGTGATTCTCGACATGATGGTGTCGAGGTAGTCAGCCGTCTTCTTGCCGGGCTTCACGCCGGGTATGAATCCGCCGTTACGCTTCATATCCTCTGCCATCTGCTGCGGGTTGATGGTGATGGCGGTATAGAAGTAGGTAAAGAGGATGATCAGGATGGCGTAAATGCAGTTGTACCAGAAGCCGTTCATGTCGGTCATGATGCGCCAGAAGTTGCCGCCGCCGTCACTCGAGAAACGCATGAAGGAAAGCGGGATGAACATCAGGGCCTGGGCGAAGATGATCGGCATCACACCGGCAGCATTCACCTTGAGGGGGATATACTGACGGGCACCGCCGTACTGACGGTTGCCGACGACGCGCTTGGCGTATTGGACGGGCACCTTGCGGGTAGCCTGAACCAAAGCGATGGCGGCGATGGTCACAACCAGCAGCAGGACGATTTCAACCAGGAACATGATCAGACCACCGGAAGCAGCCTCCAGACGGTTGGCGAATTCCTGAACAAGAGCCTGCGGCAGACGGGCGATGATACCGATGAGGATGATCATCGAAATACCGTTACCGATACCCTTGTCGGTGATGCGCTCACCCAGCCACAGCACGAACATGCTGCCCGAGGCCAGGAGGATGACCGATGAAAGTCTGAACCAGAAGCCGGCAGGAAGGGGAACTCCCTGGGCGTTGAGGTTGGCCAGGAAAGCAGGAGCTTGCAGAATCAGAACCAACACGGTCAGATAACGCGTGTACTGGTTGAGCTTTCTGTGGCCGCTCTCGCCTTCGCGCTGAAGTTTCTGGAAGTAAGGGACAGCAATGCCCAGCAGTTGTATCACGATGGATGCAGAGATGTAAGGCATGATACCCAAACCGAAGACAGAGGCATTCGAGAATGCACCGCCGGTAAACATATCCAGCAGCGACATGATGCCTTCGCTCGTCTGGGAGCGCAGACCCGTCAACTGGCCGGGATCGATACCGGGAAGCACCACGAACGAACCGAAACGGAACACCGCAACGAAAAGAAGGGTGGTCAGCAAGCGGTCGCGCAGCTCTTCGATCTTCCAGATATTCTTTAAAGTTTCAATGAATTTCATTCGATTGGTCTTAAAGGGTTATCAATCGTCAGTTAAGCTTCTTCAGCGGGAACACCCAGCACGGTGACCTTGCCTCCGGCGGCTTCGATGGCCTTGATGGCGGTAGCCGAGAAAGCATCGGCGGTCACTTCGACGGCGGCGGTGAGCTGGCCGCTGGCCAGAACCTTCACCAACTGAGTGGCTGAAATATAACCGGCCTGCTGGAGCACTTCGGGATCGATCTTCGTGATGCCCTTGTCGGCCATGGCCTGAAGCGTGGAAATATTGATGGCCTTGTATTCGACACGGTTGATGTTCTTGAAGCCGAACTTCGGCAGACGACGCTGGAGAGGCATCTGACCGCCTTCGAAACCGATTTTCTTATGATAACCGGAACGAGACTTGGCGCCTTTGTGACCTCTGGTTGACGTTCCGCCCTTGCCCGAACCCGGGCCGCGACCGATACGCTTGCTGTCTTTGTTTGAGCCAGCTGCAGGTTTCAAATTACTTAAGTCCATAATATCAATCTTCTACAATTTTCACTAAGTGGTTAATTTTATTGACCATGCCGAGGATAGCCGGAGTGGCTTCTTTCTCGACAACCTGGTTCATTTTCTTGAGACCGAGGGCATCAAGCGTTCTCTTCTGAACAGCGGGAGCACCGATACGGCTCTTGATCTGTTTGATTTTGATGACTGCCATGATAAATTCTCCTTATCCTTTAAAAACACGTTCAACAGAAATACCGCGGACTTTGGCTACCTGATAGGCATCGCGGATTTCGCTGAGGGCCTTGACGGTAGCTTTCACCAGGTTGTGGGGGTTGGAAGAACCCTTCGACTTGGCCAGCACGTCGGTGATACCTACGCTCTCCAGAACGGCACGCATGGCACCGCCGGCCTTGACACCCGTACCGTGAGAGGCCGGGATCAGGATGACGTGAGCACCGCCGAACTTGCATTCCTGAGCATGGGGAATGGTGTGGTTCAACACCGGAACACGGATGAGGTTCTTTTTGGCGGCTTCGGTTCCCTTGGCGATGGCAGCCGTAACTTCACCGGCTTTACCCAGGCCGTAGCCCACGACGCCGTCTTCGTTACCGACCACGACAATGGCAGCAAAACTGAAGGCACGGCCACCCTTCGTCACTTTCGTAACGCGGTTGATGGCCACCAATCTTTCTTTCAATTCCAAGTCATTAGTGGACTTAACTCTGTTTATATATCCTGCCATAATCCTTAAAAATTAAGACCGCCCTTACGTGCGGCGTCAGCCAATTCTTTAATTCTGCCGTGGTAGAGGTAACCGTTGCGGTCGAAAACGACGGTGGTGATACCGGCTTCCTGAGCGCTCTTGGCGGCCATTTCTCCAACCTTGATGGCTTGATCCTTCTTACCGACCTTCTCTTCGATCTTCAAAGAAGAAGCAGAGGCAAGGGTCTTGCCGGCCTTATCGTCAACAAACTGCACATAAATCTGTTTGTTGCTTCTGAACACGGTCATGCGGGGACGTTCGGCGGTGCCGAGGACCTTGGAGCGGACGCGTGCCTTGATTTTTATTCTTCTGATTTCTTTCGTTGTCATAATCTAAGCTCTTTTAAGGTGATTACTTCTTGGCAGCAGACTTACCGGCTTTGCGGCGGACGATTTCGCCTTCAAAGCGAACACCCTTGCCCTTGTAAGGTTCAGGCTTGCGGAACGATCTGATCTTGGCGCAAAGCTGGCCAAGCAACTGCTTGTCGCACGACTCGAAATAAAGCATCGGGTTCTTGTTGCGCTCGGACTTGGTTTCCACCTTGATCTGCTCGGGGAGAACCATCCAGATTTCATGAGTATAACCCAGGGCCAGTTTGAGCACCTGACCTTCGTTGGAGGCACGGTAACCCACGCCGACGAGTTCCTGAGATTTCTTGAAACCTTCCGAAACACCTACGACCATATTATGAATCAACGCACGATAAAGACCGTGAAGAGCGCGGTGTTCCTTATCGTCGGAAGGACGGGTCACGATGACCTGACCGTCTTCCTGCTTTACGGTGATGTCGGGGTTGACCACCTGAGTGAGGGTGCCCTTCGGACCTTTCACCGTAACTGTATTGTCAGCACTGATGGTTACAGTAACGCCTGCGGGAATCGCAATCGGCAATTTTCCTATTCTTGACATAATTGCTCCTCCTTCATTAATAGATGTAACACAAAACTTCGCCGCCAAGCTTCAGGTCCTTGGCTTCCTTGTCGGTCATGACACCTTTGGAAGTGGACAGGATGGCGATACCCAGGCCGTTCAAGACGCGGGGCATCTCACGATAACCCACATAATGACGCAAACCCGGACGGGAAACGCGCTGCAACGCCTTGATGGCGTTCACTTTGGTGGCGGGATCGTATTTGAGGGCGATCTTGATGTTGCCCTGGGGTCCGACCTCATCCTCGAACTTGTAGTTCAGGATGTAACCCTTTTGAAAAAGGATCTTGGTGATCTCTTTTTTCAAATTCGACGCGGGAACTTCCACAACACGGTGGTTGGCCATGATGGCATTCCGCAATCTTGTCAGATAATCTGCAATAGGATCTGTCATAAAATTTAATTTAAATTGATCCGGCTGTTCCGGACAATATTTAACACTAAATGATTAAGCCTTGTTTACCAGCTGGCCTTCTTGACGCCGGGGATAAGTCCGTTCGAAGCCAATTCGCGGAATTCGATGCGCGAAATGCCGAACTGCCTCATGTATCCTCTGGGACGGCCCGTCATGCTGCAACGGTTGTGGATGCGGGTCGGACAGGAATTCTTAGGCAGGTCCTGGAGAGCTTCATAGTTGCCTTCGGCTTTGAGTTGTTTACGCTTCGCAGCATAACGCTCAATCAGATAGGCACGTCTTACCTCACGGGCTTTCATTGATTCTTTTGCCATGACTTTACGTTGTTTGGTTGATTATTTCTTGAAAGGCAGACCGAACTCGCGCAGAAGGGCATAACCTTCTTCGTCGGTACGGGCGCTGGTTACCATGGTGATGTTCATACCCATCAGACGCTCGATGTTGTCGATGTTGATTTCCGGGAAAATGATCTGTTCCTGGATGCCGAGGGTATAGTTGCCGCGGCCGTCAAGCTTGCCGGCGATGCCTTTGAAGTCACGGATACGGGGCAGGGCCACGCGCACGAGCTTCTCGAGGAATTCGTACATGCGGTCGCCGCGAAGGGTCACCATGACGCCGACGGGCATTTTCTTACGGAGGTGGAAATTGGCGATATCCTTGCGGGAAATCGTGGCGACAGCCTTCTGACCGGTGATGGTCGTCAGCTCAGCAATGGCCGTGTCGATGAGTTTCTTGTCGTTGACGGCGATACCCACACCGCGGTTGACGACAATCTTCTTCAGCTTGGGCACCTGCATGACGGTTGAATAACCGAATTCTTTGGTCAACAAAGGAACGATGCGCTCCTTATAGTCGTTTCTGTAACTGGCGGTATTCATTACTTGATCTCCTCTCCTGAAATTTTGGAAACACGGACTAACTTGCCCTCTTCATTGCGAACGCGGCCGATGCGGGTCGGCTTGCCCGACTTGGGATCCAGCGGGTTGAGGTTCGAAATGTGAACAGAGGCTTCTTTCTTGATAATGCCGCCTTGCGGGCTCTTGGCATTGGGCTTGGTGTGTTTCGACACCAGGTTGACGCCTTCGACGATGGCACGCTGCTTGTCGGGATCGACGCTCAGCACGCGACCGGTCTTGCCTTTGTCTTCGCCGGCATTGACATAGACGGTGTCACCTTTTTTGATATGTAACTTGCTCATTTTTTTTAAATCTGATGATTAAAGAACTTCCGGAGCCAGAGAAACGATCTTCATGTTGGTGGCACGAAGCTCACGGGCGACCGGGCCGAAGATACGGCTGCCGCGGATTTCGTCGGCATTGGTCAGCATGACACACGCATTGTCGTCGAAGCGGATGTAAGAACCGTCAGCACGCTTGATTTCTTTCTTCGTGCGGACCACGATCGCCTTCGATACGGCACCTTTCTTGAATTCGCTGGAGGGGATGACCTTCTTGACGGCCACGACGATGACGTCACCGACGGTGGCATAACGCTTGCCGGTACCTCCCAGAACGCGGATGCAAAGGACTTCCTTGGCACCGCTGTTGTCGGCTACATTGAGCCTGGTTTCTGCTTGTATCATAATTACTTGGCTCTTTCGATGATTTCAACTAATCTCCATCTTTTGGTCTTGCTCAACGGACGGGTCTCCATGATGCGCACGGTATCGCCGACGTTGCAGTCATTCTTTTCGTCATGGGCATAGTACTTCTTGGTCTTGCTGACGAATTTGTGGTAGATAGGGTGTTTCTCTTTGAAACGGGCCGCCACAATGATGGTCTTGTCGCCCTTGTTGCTGATGACAACACCTTGTCTTTCTTTTCTTAAATTCCTTTCCATCAGACTATCAATTAGTTTGTTCCTGATTATTACGTTCATTGACAATCGTCTTCAAACGTGCAATAAGCCTGCGGGTAGCCTGAATCTGCATCGGGTTGTCCAGCGGAGATATGCAATGCTGCAGTTTGAGCGAAGTCAGCTTGGCTTCTTCAGCCTCGATGCGCTCCAAGAGTTCCTTGGTGGTCAGCTCTCTTACTTCTTTGATCTTCATAAGGCTCATACATTTTGAGATTCGTCATAGTCCCGTCTCACAACGAGCTTGGTCTTCACGGGGAGCTTCTGGGCACCCAGACGGAGGGCTTCTCTGGCGATGGCCTCGGAAACACCGTCGATTTCAATCATGATTCTGCCGGGCGTGATGGGGCAGATGTAACCTTCCACGTTACCTTTACCTTTACCCATACGGACATCCAACGGCTTCTTGGTATAAGGCTTATCCGGGAAAATGCGGATCCAAATCTGTCCCTGACGCTGCATGTAACGGGTTACGGCGATACGCGCAGCTTCAATCTGCGGAGCTGTAATCCACTTGTTCTCCAAAGTCTTGATACCGAAAGAACCGAAAGCCAGCTGGTTGCCACGCTGGGCATTGCCCTTCATGCGGCCTTTTTGCGGTCTGCGGTATTTTGTTCTTTTAGGTTGTAACATCTTGTGTCAAGCTTAACGGTTATTATTATTTGTTCTTTTCTTGCGGAAACCACCCTTGCGGTTGTCACGACGGTCACCGGCGGGAGCGGGACGGCCGTTGTCCTTGGCGGCGGCGAACTGGGGAGCCAGATCGGCCTTGCCGTAAACTTCACCGCGGCAGATCCATACCTTGATACCGAGGATACCTACTTTCGTGAGGGCTTCGGCCAGGGCATAGTCGATGTCGGCGCGGAAGGTGTGCAGAGGGGTGCGGCCTTCCTTCAACATTTCGGTGCGGGCAATTTCAGCGCCGTTCAAACGTCCTGAAATCTGAACCTTGATGCCTTCGGCACCCATGCGCATCGTGGAAGCGATGGCCATCTTGATGGCGCGGCGGTAAGCGATCTTGCCTTCCACCTGGCGGGCGATGTTCTGGGCGACGATGTTGGCGTCGAGTTCGGGGCGCTTCACTTCGAAGATATTGATCTGAACATCCTTGTCGGTGATCTTCTTCAATTCTTCTTTGAGTTTGTCAACTTCAGAGCCTGCTTTGCCGATAATGACACCGGGGCGAGCCGTGCAGACGGTGATGGTGACGAGCTTGAGGGTTCTTTCGATAACGATACGCGAAACACTGGCTTTGGCCAAACGGGCATTCAGATACTTGCGGATCTTGCTGTCCTCCAAAAGCGTATCTCCATATTTGTCACCACCGTACCAGTTGGAGTCCCAACCTTTGATGATGCCTAAACGGTTACTGATCGGATTTACTTTCTGTCCCATTTGGTTATGCGTTTTGTTCGTTAGTGGTTTCTACGGTTTCTTCTTTCTTGATGGTATCCACGGCCAGATAAACGTGGTTGGAACGTTTGCGCACGCGATAGCCACGGCCCTGGGGAGCGGGACGGAGTCTCTTCAGCATCAAAGCTGCATCGACCTTCACTTCACTCACGTAAAGTTCACCGGCCTCAGCCTTGCGCTCGGTCTTCTGTTCCCAGTTGTTGATGGCCGAACGGAGCAATTTTTCCATGCGGGCGGCAGCCTCCTTGTTCGAGAACTTCAGCATACCCAAAGCAAGGAAAGCTTCCTTGCCACGGATCATATCGGCAACCAGACGCATTTTGCGGGGCGAAGTGGGAACACCGTTCAATTTGGCAAAATACACCGACTTCAAGGCTTCTTTCCTTGCGTCTGCTGCTATTTTCTTTCTTTTACCCATTGTTGTTGACTTTTTTTATTATCTGTTTCCACTGTGGCCGCGGAACGTACGCGTGGGAGCGAATTCGCCCAGCTTGTGTCCGACCATGTTTTCGGTGACGTACACCGGAATGAATTTATTACCGTTGTGAACTGCGATGGTGTGGCCTACGAAGTCGGGGGAAATCATAGAGGCGCGCGACCAGGTCTTGACGACAGTCTTCTTGCCGCTTTCATTCATGGCCAGAATTCTGTTCTCGAGACGCGTGCTGATGAACGGTCCTTTTTTTAATGAACGACTCATAATATTACTGCTTTATTTTTTCTTCTTTGCTCTATCAATGATGTACTTGTTCGAGAGCTTCTTGGGAGCTCTGGTCTTCAGACCCTTGGCAAGCAAGCCCTTGCGTGAGCGGGGATGTCCGCCCGAAGCACGGCCTTCACCACCACCCATGGGGTGATCGACAGGGTTCATGACGACACCGCGGTTGTGCGGACGACGACCCAACCAACGGGAACGACCGGCCTTACCGGACGACTCCAGACCGTGGTCGGCATTGCCGACGCTGCCGACGGTAGCGAAACAGGCACCGAGAATTTTGCGGGTTTCGCCGGAGGGCATGCGGATGATCGCATAGTTGTCTTCCTTGGAAACGAGCTGGGCAAACGTACCGGCCGAGCGAACCAACTTGGCTCCCTGACCCGGACGCAGTTCGATATTATGAACAACGGTACCGACGGGGATATTGATCAGGGGAAGGGCATTGCCGATTTCGGGAGCGACGTCCTTGCCGGCGACGACCGTCTGACCGACCGTCAGGCCGTCAGGAGCGATCATATAAGCCTTTTCCCCGTCTGCATAGTAAAGAAGGGCGATACGGGCCGAACGGTTCGGGTCGTATTCGATGGTCTTTACGGTAGCAGGAACACCATCTTTATTTCTCTTGAAATCAATGAAACGGTATTTCTGTTTGTGACCGCCGCCGATGTAGCGCATGGTCATCTTACCGGTATGATTGCGACCGCCTGATTTTCTCAATCCGACGACAAGAGACTTCTCCGGTGCAGTAGCAGTGATTTCATCAAATGCACCGATAACCTTATGTCTTTGCCCTGGTGTAGTGGGCATCAATTTACGTACTGCCATTTTCGTTTAGATGTTGCTGTAAAAATCAATAACGTCGCCTTCACGAAGCGTCACGATGGCTTTCTTATAGGCGGCTGTCTTACCCGTAATCACACCACCACGGGTGTAACGGCTCTTGTTGGTACCACGGCAATTGGAGGTGTTGACCTTGATGACCTTCACGTTGTAAAGCTTCTCGATGGCTTCGGCGATCTCGATCTTGTTGGCGTCGGGTTGCACGCGGAAACCGTAACGGGCCATCTTTTCGCTGATGGCCGTCATCTTTTCAGTGACGATAGGTTTGATAATAATTCCCATTGTTATACCTCCTTATGCGTTTAAAACGCTTTCAATTCCGGCGACAGCGCCTTCCATGAAAACGACATTTTTCGCAGCCATGATGGTGTAAGTATCTAATTCAGACACTGTTACAACCTTCACGTTCTGCAAATTACGAGCGGACAAATATACGTTTTTATTTTGTTCATTCAAAACCAAAACCGTCTTTTTTTCAGCGACTTGCAGATTTTTGACGAGGGCCGTCATATCCTTGGTCTTCGGAGCTTCGAAAGTGAAGTTCTCGACAACGGTGATGGCGTTATCCTGAGCCTTGTAGGTCAGCGCGCTCTTGCGGGCAAGCGCTTTGACTTTCTTGTTGAGCTTGAAGCTGTAGTCGCGGGGCACGGGGCCGAACACGCGACCGCCGCCGCACATCAGCGGAGAATTGATGTCACCGTGACGTGCACCGCCGCCGCCCTTCTGACGACCGAGTTTCTTGGTCGAGCCGGACATTTCGCTGCGCTGTTTCGATTTATGGGTACCCTGACGGCAGTTGGCCAGATGCTGCTTGACAGCAAGCCACAGAACGTGATCGTTCGGTTCAATGGCAAATACGGAATCGCTCAGGGCAATCGTCTTGCCCGTGCTTTCTCCCTTGATGTTTAATACGTTCAGTTCCATAATTACATCACGATGTTAACGATTGAACCTTTCGCACCGGGAACAGATCCTTTGACCATCAAAAGATTGTGCTCGGCAATAACTTTCACAACCTGCAGATTCTTGACCGTAACGCGGTCGCTGCCCATGTGACCGGCCATACGCATTCCCTTGAAAACGCGCGAGGGCCATGAAGACGCACCCATAGAACCCGGGTGACGCAGTCTGTCGGACTGACCGTGAGTGGTGCCGCCGACACCCTGGAAGTTGTAACGTTTTACAACACCCTGGAAACCTTTACCCTTTGAGGTACCGATGATATCAACCATCATCCCTTCCTCAAAAATGGATACCGTAACGGTATCTCCCGCTTTGAATTCGTCACCGAATCCTTCGAACTCAACCAGATGTCTCTGTGCGGCAACCCCGGCTTTGTCAAAATGGCCTTTCTCGGCGCGGTTGGTGTGCTTGGCGCTCTTTTCTTCGAAGCCCAGCTGAAGAGCTTCGTAGCCATCTGTTTCAACCGTCTTGACTTGGGATACTACGCAAGGACCGGCTTCAATGACAGTGCATGGAATGTTCTTTCCATCGGCACTGAAGACGGAAATCATTCCGACTTTCTTTCCAATTAATCCTGGCATTTCTACTTGATATTAAAATAAACGGATAAAAAAATAATTTCTGATAAACGGGCACATTCAGGGCACTCAGACCTTGATTTCAACTTCCACACCGCTCGGGAGTTCGAGTTTCATCAAAGCGTCGACGGTCTTCGAAGTGGAGTTGTAGATGTCGATGAGACGCTTGTAGGAAGAGAGTTCGAACTGCTCACGGGCTTTCTTGTTGACGAAGGTCGAACGGTTGACCGTGAAGATGCGTTTGTGGGTGGGAAGAGGAATCGGACCGCTGACTTCGGCGCCGGTGCTCTTGACTGTCTTGACGATCTTTTCAGCGGATTTGTCAACCAGGCTGTGATCGTACGATTTCAGTTTGATTCTGATTTTCTGGCTCATGTTTTTGATTTGTTTTTAAAGTTCCGGAATCCGTAGAGCTATTTATACTGACTCCGTATTGATAATTAGTTGGTTAGCTTAATAATTCGGGGTGACCGTAACGTTTCTTCAGGACCTCGCGGGCCAGGTTGGTGGCCAAGGGGGTGTATTCCTTGAATTCCATGCTGCTGACGGCCCGGCCCGAGGTGATGGTGCGCAGGTCGGTGACGTAACCGAACATTTCGGCCAAGGGCACCGTCGCCTTGATGACGCTGGCGCCGTTCCGGTCTGTGTCGGTTCCGTAGACCAGGCCACGCCGGCGGTTCAGGTCGCTCAAGACGTCGCCCATATACTCTTCCGGCGTGATGACCTCGAGCTTCATGATGGGCTCGAGCAGGACCGGACGGGCTTTTTCGGCCGCGTGACGGAACGACAACGAGGCACAGATCTCGAAGGAGAGCGCATCCGAATCGACCGGATGGAACGAACCGTCGGTCAGCGTGACCTTCAAACCTTCCATCGGATAGAAAGCCAGGACGCCGTTGCGCATGGCGGTCCGGAATCCTTTTTCCACCGAGGGGATGAACTCCTTGGGGATATTGCCGTCCTTCACCTCATCGATGAACTGAAGGGCACCGTCGAAGTCGTCGTCCTTCGGACCCACCTTGACGGTGATGTCGGCGAACTTGCCCTTGCCGCCGTTCTGCTTGGCGTAAACCTCGTGCTGCTCGACCTCCTGCGTGAAAGCCTCACGGTAGGCGACCAGCGGCTGACCCTGGTTGCAGTCGACGCCGAACTCGCGGCGCAGACGGTCCATGATGATTTCGAGATGGAGCTCGCCCATGCCGCTGATGATGGTCTGACCCGTCTGCTCGTCCACGTTGACGGCGAACGTCGGGTCTTCCTCCGACAGCTTGGCCAAGGCCAGCTCGAGTTTCTCTATATCCTTTTGGGTACGGGGTTCCACGGCCACGCCGATGACGGGTGCGGGGAAGTCCATCGATTCCAACACGACGGGAGCCGCTTCGCTGCACAGGGTGTCGCCCGTGCGCACTTCCTTCAGCCCCGTCACCGCACAGATATCGCCGGCGAAGGTGTCTTCGACGGGATTCTGATGATTCGAATGCATCTGGAACATGCGGTTGAGGCGCTCCTTGCGGCCGGTGCGGGCATTGTAAACCGCCTCGCCGGCATGAAGCACGCCGGAATAGACCCTCACGAAACAAAGACGGCCGACAAACGGATCGGTGGCGATTTTGAACACCAATGCCGTCAGCGGCTGTGTTTCATCGGGACGACGCTCGACTTCTTCGTCGGTTTTCGGGTTGACGCCCTTGATGGACGGGGTATCCAGCGGACTGGGCAGACAGGCGGCCACGGCATCGAGCAGGGGCTGAACGCCCTTGTTCTTGAAGGAAGAGCCGCAGAGGACGGGCTGGAACTGGCGCTCCAGGGTCCCCGCGCGCAGCGCGCTGCGGATTTCCCCGGTCGTGATGCTTTCGGGCGCATCGAAGAATTTCTCCATGATGCACTCGTCGGTCTCGGCCAGTTGCTCGAGCATCTTGCTTCTCCACTCTTCGGCTTCAGCGAGCAGGTCGGAGGGAATTTCCTCGACGGAATATTCCGCACCCATCGTCTCATCGTGCCAATAGAGGGCCTTCATGTCGATCAGGTCGATGACGCCACGGAAATTCTCCTCGGCGCCGACCGGAATCTGAATGGCCACCGGATTGCCCCGGAGGACCTCCCTGATCTGTTTGATGACAGAGGCAAAATCGGCCCCGTTGCGGTCCATCTTGTTGATGTAGCAAATACGGGGCACGGCATACTTGTCGGCCTGACGCCAAACGGTTTCAGACTGAGGCTGCACGCCACCCACCGCGCAGAAGATGGCGACAGCGCCGTCCAATACGCGCAACGAACGCTCCACTTCCACCGTGAAGTCCACGTGTCCCGGAGTGTCGATGAGGTTGATTTTGTATTTGTTTCCGTTCCAATTCCAATAGGTGGTGGTGGCGGCAGAGGTGATGGTGATCCCCCTCTCCTGCTCCTGCTCCATCCAGTCCATCGTAGCGGCACCATCGTGCACCTCACCCATTTTGTGGGTCAGGCCGGTGTAGAAAAGAATACGCTCGGAAGTCGTAGTCTTTCCCGCATCGATGTGGGCCATGATGCCTATGTTGCGGTTGAACTGTAAATCGGAATGGGCCATGGGTGGTTTCGTCTCTTTCTTATGCTGCTATGCTGCGATCAGAAGCGGAAATGGGCGAAGGCACGGTTGGCTTCGGCCATACGGTGCATGTCTTCTTTGCGCTTGAAGGCGCCGCCCAGGCTGTTGTAAGCGTCGAGAATTTCGCTCGCCAATTTGTCGGCCATGGTCTTGCCACCGCGCTTGCGGGCAAAGAGGATGACGTTCTTCATGGAGATGGCTTCCTTACGGTCGGCGCGGATTTCGGTAGGCACCTGGAAGGTGGCACCGCCGATACGGCGCGACTTGACTTCGACCTGAGGGGTCACGTTGTCGAGGGCAGCTTTCCAGATTTCGAGCGCGCTCTTTTCTTCGTTGGCCATTTTGTTCTTGACGATTTCCAACGCATCGTAGAAAATCTCAAAGGCAACGTTCTTCTTGCCGTCGTACATCAAGTGGTTGACAAACTTGGTCACTTTGGTGTCGTGAAAAACGGGATCCGGCAGGATTTGACGTTTCTTGGGTTTTGCTTTTCTCATTTCTTTGAAAATTTCGTTTTTGTTTGGTTGTTGACGATCTTCAACACCCTCGCGCGGGCATTTACTCAACCTTCGGAACTTATATTCCTACAATCAATACCAACAATAAACTTGGGTTTAACTTTTTGTCTGACTTTTGAGCCGTTTATTTCTTGGCGGCTTTCGGGCGCTTGGCACCATACTTGGAACGGCGCTGGGTGCGTGAAACGACACCGGCGGTATCCAAGGTACCACGGACGATGTGATAACGCACACCGGGAAGGTCTTTCACACGACCGCCGCGGACGAGGACGATGGAGTGCTCCTGCAAGTTGTGGCCCTCACCGGGGATGTAGCAGTTCACTTCCTTGGAGTTGGTCAGACGGACACGCGCCACTTTACGCATGGCTGAGTTCGGCTTTTTCGGGGTGGTCGTGTACACACGCACACAGACACCGCGTCTTTGCGGGCAGGAATCCAGAGCAGGCGATTTGCTCTTGTCAATCAGATTCTCTCTGCCTTTTCTCACTAACTGTTGAATTGTAGGCATTTTTCAGTTGTTTGTCTGTTAATGTTTGTAGTTCAAAAATTTGTTTCCACTTTTATTCAAAATGGCCCGCAAAAGTACAAAAAAGTTTTGGGAAACAAGATGTTTCCCAAAACTTTTTTGTACCAAGGTTCGTATCGGCCCTGACCTGCGGTCAGGCAGTCCTTGTCTGATTGGGGGAAGCCATCCCCCAACGGGCCTTCGGCCCTGCCCCCTCTGTCGCTTCGCTCCGAAAAACGCTCACCGGCGCAATGTTGTTTATTCTTGTATCAATGAATGTTCTCCGGAGCCGGCCTCCAGCCGGCGACCGAAGGGGTTTGGGGAATCCTTTCCCCAATAAAACAAGGCTCGGCCCCGCCCTCTGGTCGGGGCCGGCCGCAGGCCGGCATCGCCGCCCGGGTGGCCAGGGGGGGACGCGAAGGGCGCCGGCGGGGCGGGGGGGGGGGGGGAGGGGGCGGACGGGTGGGGGGAAGTGT
>R18__coassemble_1876_pt1 | contig 17449 bp, 11 predicted proteins | sample R18__metabat2_low_PE_032 | metagenome-assembled genome bin R18
GTGCATCGAGAATTTGAGGGGCCGGTCGCGGAGGGAGGTTACCATCGTCTGAGGACCTTGCAGGCGGCCCGCCGCCGCATCGCCCGCCTGCCCCGAAGAATCTCGATGCACGGAAAGGTGATTTGGTGCATCGAGAATGGTCGGCGGCGAGAGGCGCCCCAGCGAGAAGTGCTTATAGACGGGGTGCCTTTTCGGTTGGAAAAATCTCGATGCACGAAAAGGTGATTTGGTGCATCGAGAAGGGTCGGCGGCGAGAGGTGCCCCAGCGAGAAGTGCTTATAGACGGGGTGCCTTTTCGGTTGGAAAAATCTCGATGCACGAAATGACGGTTTGGTGCATCGAGAATTTGAGGGGCCGGTCGCGGAGGGAGGTTACCATCGTCTGAGGACCTTGCAGGCGGCCCGCCGCCGCATCGCCCGCCTGCCCCGAAGAATCTCGATGCACGGAAAGGGTCTTTTGTGCATCGAGAAGGACGGCGACGGGAGGTGCCCTTGCCCGAAGGGCCTGCGGCTGTGGTGCCCCCCGTTGCTCCTGCAAATCTCGATGCACGAAATGACGGTTTGGTGCATCGAGAAGGACGGCGACGGGAGGTGCCCAAGTGAGAAGTGCTTATAGACGGGGTGCCTTTTCGGTTGGAAAAATCTCAATGCACGAAAAGGGTGTTTTGTGCATTGAGAATGACAGGCGACAAAAGATTGATATGAAAAGTGGCCTGGAGAAGAAAAATTCCAAATATTTAGGATGTTTGCGGATTTTGTGTTACTTTTGTAAAGCAATTAACGGAAAAGAGATGACTTCCATTATATCAGCGATGAATTCCAATAGATTGGCCACCTCTCTCTCTCTCTCAGAGATAGAGACAACTCCTTAGTTTTTAGTTTGTTATATCCTTTATATAAGGGTTGCCGGAATCCATTCCGGCAGCCCTTCTTTTGTTATGACTCTTAATTTTCTTTTTTTTTATTAACCCCTAATTTTTTTGTCTTATGAAAAAACTTTTCATTCTGCTGGCTTCCAGCCTAGTTCTCGTTTCCTGCTCGACCACGACGAAGACCGCCCGTACGGAAGTGCTCCCCTATGCCATGTACAACGCCACCGTGGCTGACCTTGACGTGGCCGCCGAGCGTATCGTCTACACTTACACCCCCAACAAGGCCGTCTGGCGTGCCGGTGTCGAGAACTGCAAGCGGGCTGCTATCCAGGAAGCTCTTTCGCAATTCGGAAATGCCGACCTGCTCGTCGAGCCTATGTTTGTCATCACCAAATACGACGGACTTTTCTCGCACAAGATCACTTCCGTTACCGTATCCGGCAGACCCGCGAAATACATCAATTTCCACTCTCTCGGCGACGATGTCTGGACTGACCCCGTTTTCCGCAACGTCAAAGGCGCTTCCTACCAATTCATTGAGAAAAAAGGCGAAAACTGCGAGCCCTGCAAATAATTGAAGATGAAAAGATTGTTGTCAATCGTAGCGGCGTTGCTGCTTGGCGGCAGCGCCTGCTTGATGGCCCAAAGAACGTATGTTGACAGCGGAGGGACGGACAGCGAACTCAATCAGGTCATTGACCTGAAAAGGACGTCGCTGATTCTCGATGTCAGCATGGGAGAGAGTTTTGATATCGGTGCGCATTACCTGCGCAATTTCAACCGGATCATCTCCTGGGACATGCTCAGCCTGCGCTATGGAAGATACGATGACTTTGAATGCAGCGAATTTCTGGCCTTGACAGGTGTGCGCGTGCATACGCCCGCTTTTGGAAAAAACAAAAGGCTGAAGGTTTACGGCGCCCTGGATGCTGGATATGCCTGTTTGTGGGGCCCTTATATGAGCTATGAAAGCTATAGTTATAATGGAAAGAACTACAAGAAATACGTGCCCCGAACCAGGAAATGGGATCAGTTGACGATATGTCCGGAACTCGGCATATATCTTTCCGAACATCTGTACCTTGCCGGAACAGCAAACTTTTATGCTCTTGAATATGGCTGGTGGCAATTCGGCGGACGCATAGGTTACGAATTTTAAAGACAAATGACATGATGAAACATTTCAACACTTTCAGAAAATATTCTGCCGTTTGTCTGGCCGCGGCGCTCTTGATGTTTGCCGCTTGTCAAAAGGATTCGGAAATTTCCTCTGCGACTTTCAACGAAAACGATGTGTATCCCACGGCCGCACGTGTTTGGTGCAGTTTCACCTTTGAGGTCGAAAACGACTACGAAGACGGAGGCCTGCTGTATGGAACGGACTTGTCGCAAATCGAAGATGGTCACGGACAATTTTCCTCATTGGACGTCCCTTCAGACAGCCGACTTACTCCTGAAGACATCACTTGCTTGAAGCTCACCGGTCTGTCGCCCAACACGACATACTACTATCGACCGACTCTGACAAAAAACGGATCGGTCATGTATGGAAGCATCGGGACATTTACCACCCCCTCGGCTTTGAGCCTCTCCTGTGAAGTCGTGAAGGAAGAGCTTGCGGCTTTTTCCGCGTCAGTCAAGGTTACCTATAATACTTCGGGACTGTCCTATACCGTCAAGGACGTCGGCGTTCAGTATGCGTTATCCTCAGCGGACATAGCCAGCGGAAAAAAGATGTACGCGAATACATCGGGGACCTCGGTTCTTACGGGCCTGTCTTCACAAACGACGTATCAGTACCGCCCCTTCGCTTATGTGTACTACCCCTCGCTTGACGTATATGACTTCATCTACGGACCTTCGACGGCAACGTTCCAGACCCCCGAAGCGACAAAGCCCACGGCAGAAGTGGCTGTGTCCTACAATGGTGGCACGTTTACCATCACTACCCCAGACGTGTCTGATTCAAGAATCAAGGAATGCGGTATTCAGTATGCGGAGACTTCGAACGGCGTCGCTTCTGCATCCTTGTCGGCAGGAACACAACTTACTTCGACGTCCTTCCAATATGTTGTGACGGACTGTTCGTCTGAAACGACATATTATTACCGTCCCTACTACTATTGTAGAAACGGTGAATATGTTTATGGTGAGATTAAAAGCTTCACGACGGCAAAAGCCCCGACCCGTTCCCTTACCCTTTCGAGTACGAGCAAGTATCCTTGGGCGACTTACACCGGTCTTGGAAGCAACGGCCTTCGTAGTACGAATTACCATGTGAACTCCTCCACATCGGCATCGACGCTGACGATTTATGTGGATGGGAGAACGACGTTCAAGTTTTACTATAAAGTTTCTTCTGAAAACCGCTTCGACAAGCTTACGATAGTCCTTGACGGAACTACGGTCGCGAACGACATCTCCGGAACGTCTTCCAGCTACTATAGCAAAGCCTTGACCGCCGGCACGCACACCCTGACGATGAGTTATGCCAAAGATGCATCGACATACAACAACGACGACAGAGGATACATCTATGACATGTCTTTCGACGGAGTTCTTATCAGCAATTCTGACATAAACTGATATTCTGCATTCCGACGAACGACATGGTCGCACTGATAGACGGCAGTCCACACTGACTGCCGTTTTCAGTATATGCCAGAGTCCCAACAGGAACAATGTTGAGTCGGCTTGTGAGGACGTCATCCATACACCCCCCGCAAATCTCGATGCACGAAATGACGGTTTGGTGCATCGGGAATTTTGGGGACTGGTCGCGGCTGGAGGTTACCATCGTCTGAAGGCCTTGCCGGCGGCCCGCCGTCGCAGGGAATGGCGGAAACGAAAATCTCGATGCACGAATAGGTGATTTCGTGCATCGAGATTTGCCGGCGCGGCGCAGATGCGGAGCGGCTTTTCTTATTCGTACAGGCCGGTGGCGGGGGAGAGGCGGAGCGGGCTGTATTGCGTGGAGTAGCGCAGGTGCTGGGCGGCGTAGTCTTCGCCGTAGGAGATTTGCACGTCGGTGATGTGACCGTCGGCGTCGGTGACGGGCGTCAGCACCGGGTTGATGAAGCCACTGTAGGGGGCAATGTCGAGCCGGGCATAGCGCTCGAGCACTTCGCGGTGAAGTTCCGGGTCGACCTTGACGGCGTAGGTCTCGACCAGCGAGCGCGCGCCCTCGAAATCGCCTTCCGACTTGCAGCGCTGGATTTCGGCCAGCAAGCGGCCGAACTGCTCGCGAAGCGCCTTGTAGTCGTGGATGCGCAGATAAGTCTTGCCGTCGCGCTTGGTCAATTCCGCCACCGACGGACCGCCGTTGCGCAGCACCCAGTTGGCGATCAGGGCGCGGTTGCGCATATGCGACTCTTCGATGTCGTTGCCCGGCTCGATGCGGCGCAGCTGCGTCATCGCACCGTTCATCATCTGGCTGTAATAGGCCGCCTTGTAGGCCTCCTTGTCGGGCAGCAAGCCCAATTCGACCAACTTCTCGTCGCCCAGGAAATAGAGGGCGAAGAGGTCGGCGCGGGCCTCTTCCATCACCGACGAATACGACTTGAGCGCATTGGGATCGGTGCCGGGGAGCAACTGGCCGCTGCCGTGGCCCAGACACTCGTGCAGGTCGGTGTGGAGGTTGCCCGTCAGGTAACCATAGGCCTCGTTGCGGGCGATTTCCTTTTTGCTCCACATGAATTCCGCGGCGCTGCCGTTGCCCTGGCCGGCCTTGGCATAGGCCTCATTGATGTTGTCGATGGTCACCGACTTGCTGCCGTAGTCGCGGCGGATCCAGTCGGCGTTGGGCAGGTTGATGCCGATGGGCGTGGTCGGGTAGCAGTCGCCGCCCAACATCGCCACGTTGATGACCTTGGCCGAAACGCCTTTCACCTTTTCCTTGCGGAAACGCGGATCGATCGGGGCGTGGTCTTCAAACCACTGGGCGTTGGCACTGAGCACTTCGGTGCGGTGAGACGCCTCGAGATTCTTGAAATTGGTGCTGCTCTCCCAACTCGACTTCAGGCCGATGGGGTCGCCGTAGTTCTCGATGAAACCGTTCACGAAGTCGACCTGCGAAGCGAGGTCCTGCACCCAAAGCACATTGTATTCGTCGAAGGTGCGCAGGTCGCCGTTGCGGTAATACTCGATGAGCTTGGCGATGGTGGCCTCCTGGGCGGGATTCTCGGCCACGGTCATCGCCTTCTCCAGCCAGCCGACGATTTGCTCGATGGCCTCGGTGTAGCGTCCGCCCACGCGCCAGGTCTCTTCAACGAGCTTTCCGTCGGAGGTTTTGACCAGACGGCTGTTCAGACCCAGCGATATGGGCTGCGGGTCGTTCGGGTCGGCCATCGCGGCGTAGAAGGCTTCGGCCTCCGGCTGCGACACGTTGGAATAATAGTTTTCGGCGCTCGTCAGCAGCAGGTCTTCACCGTCGGCCTGATTGACCCGTTTGGCCAGGAAGCCGGGGTCGAAGATGACGGGCTTCAGGATGCCCAGCAGCGTTTCGGCCGGCATCGGCAGCGCCTCGGCCGGGGTGGAAAGAACGGCCTTCGCGAAGAAATCTTCGGAAAAACCGGGCACGAACTTGTCGCTGGCGTAATGGTGATGGATGCCGTTGGAGACCCATACGCGTTTGAGGTAGACTGTCAGCGCCTCCCAGTCGGCGCCGCTCTTGTCGATGTCGGCATATTGCCAGACGGCTTCGAGGGTGTTGCGCACGAGCAGGTTGTAGCGGCAGTTCTGGTCGAAGAGGATGTCGCGGCCCCACAGACCGGCCTCACTCAGGTAATAGACCAGCGTTTTCTGCTGCAGGCTCAGGTCTTCGAAACCGGGCACGCGGTAATGGAGAATTTCGATGTCGGCGAAGCGGTCGGCGTGATAAGTGAAATCGTCCTTTTCGGAGGTGTTGCAGGCGGTTCCCGCCAAAAGAGAAACGGCGCACATGGCAATGATGCTTTTTTTCATAGACCCGACGTTTGAAAAGATGAAACTTCAGTTTCTACTTTCGTGACCCATTAAAATACAGCTTCAGCGTCCGCAGCAACCGCCTTCTCCGTGACAAGCGCCCTGGCCCTGACCGTCGCAGCCGCCTTCGCAACCGCCTTCGCAGCCGCCCTCGCCGCAATGGCCGCCGCAGTGGCCGCAGGGGGAGAGCAGCGCTTCCATCTCTTCGTCGGTGGCTTCACGCACTTCGAGCACCTCGCCGATGAAGTGGAGGTCTTCGCCGGCCAGCGGGTGATTGAAGTCCATCTTGACGCTTTCGTCACCGATTTCCACGACCATGCCTTCAAGGCGCTGGCCATCTTCGGTCATCATCGGCACCATGCGGTCGGGGGCGATGTGTTCGCTGTCGAACCGGCCGTCGATTTCGAAGAGCGACTTGGGCAGGTCGACCATCAGCTCGTCGCGGTATTCGCCGTAAGCCTCGTCGGCGGGCAGGGTGAAGTCGAACTTGTCGCCCTGGCTGAGCCCCTTGAGCTGGGCTTCGAATGATTCAAGCATCATGTTCATGCCGAAAATGAAGGTGAGGGGCGTCGCGGCCGTGGCTCTTTCCATCAGTTCGGGCTGGGTGCCGTCTTCGCCGCCTACGTAAAGGTCGTAGGACACGGCGGTGAATTTCTTGTCGTTGATTTCCATATCTGTTTTGTTTGAAAGTGTTCTGAAACCGCGAAGATACGGCAAACCCTGTGGAAAAGCAAGTTCGGATATTCACCGGCTTCGGGCAAACCCCCACGGAAAAGCAAGTTTGGATATTCACCGGCTTTGCACTATCTTCGCACATTGATTCGCATCCGGAAAAAGCAGATGGATGTGCATCTATGAAACAGCAGAAAGATCGGTGTCTATGAGCAATCAGGTCGGAAGAAGGATGGCGAGGCGGGCCGCTGTGTGCCTGCTCCTGCTGACGGGCATGGCGCTTCCCGCTGTGGCCCAGCATTTTGATGACGACGAGAGCGGATCGTTCGGCAAGACCGCCACCTCCTCCTCATCATCCGGCAAAGAAAACCAATACAAGACCCGCATCCGCGAGGTCACCGTAGACCCGGTTCTGGGCGAAAAGACCCCGGTCGAACCCGACACCGTCCCCCTGAATTACCCGACCATGGCCATGCCCGAGCAGCTCGACGTCCTGGCCGCGTCGTATCTGGCCAACAGCGGCTCGCCCTTCCAGTCGATGATATATGTAGACCGCAAGCCCGAGGAACGCTTTATTTTCATGCACCCCTACGACCATTGGAAAAGCTCCGACGGCGAATGGCATTTCACCAACACCACCCGCCCGTGGACGAACGCCACTTACCGGACCACGATTCTGAACACCACCTCGGCCGAAGAATTCTTCCGCTTTTTCCTGACGGCCAATTTCAACAAGCGCCTGAATTTCGCCCTCGACTACGAGTCGACCAACGGCCGCGGCTATTACACCAACCTGGGCACCCGCGACAAAGCGGCCCATTTCAGCCTGAATTACCAGTCGGAGCGCTACGAGGCCTTCTTCCGCGGCACTTGGAGCCGCTTCGAAAACAAGGAAAACGGCGGCATCAGCAACGACGAATACATCACCGACCCGATGAAGATGAGCGGCGGTTACAGCGAAGTGGAGAGCCTGAACATACCCGTGAGGCTCGACGACACCTACAACCTGACCATCTACCGCGACCTCTTCCTCAACCACAAATATCATTTCGGTTACGAGCGCATCGACACGACCGAAACGGGCGACAGCCTCAAGACCTTCGTGCCGGTGGCCAGCATCATCCATACCTTCCAGCTCGACAACGGCAAGCGCAACTACGACTCGCAGACGGCCAATCTGAGCTATTACGACTCCGTGGCCAACTACAGCGGGTCCACCACCCGTGACACCTGCGCCCTGACCACCATCCGCAACACGCTGGGCTTCGCCATGCAGGAAGGCTTCCGCCCCTGGGTGAAATTCGGCCTGACGGCCTATCTCGAACACGAATACATGAAATACACCACCATCTCCGATACGCCGGTCCAGCCCGACGAGACCACGGTGGTGTGGCGCCGCCTCGACCGGCACGTCGAGAACCTGCTGTGGGCGGGCGGACGCATCGTCTCCACCGGCGACTCCGTGTTCCAGTTCCATGCCGACGCCCGCTTCTGTCTGCTGGGCCGCATCGGCAACCTCGACATCGACGGCGGCATCCGATCCCGTTTCCACCTTTGGAAGAAAGAGGTCAACGTCCACGCCGAGGCCTTCTTCAAGAACGAGACCCCCGACTGGCTGTACCGGCACTACTATTCCAATCACCTGGCCTGGGACAACGATTTCTCCACCCAGACCCGTCTGCGCATCTCCGGCGGCCTGAACTTGCCCGACTGGGGCACCGACCTGAGCGTAGGGGTCGAAAACATCGGCAACTATGTCTATTTCGGCGACGATGCCAAGCCCGTGCAATACGACGGGTCGATACAGCTGCTCTACGGCATCTGGCGTCAGAAACTCGGAGTGGGCATCCTCCATTTCGACTTCGACCTGGCCGGCCAGCTCTCGGGTGATCAGTCGGCGCTTCCCTTGCCGGCCTTCTCGGCTTACGGCAACCTCTACGTGAAGACGTATCTGTCGAAGGTGTTGCTCACGCAGGTCGGCGTCGACTGCCGCTACTTCACCAAATACAACGCCCCGGCCTACAACCCGGCCCTGGGCATGTATCACACCCAGTCGGAAATGGAAATCGGCAATTATCCTTATATGAACGTCTACGCCAACTTCCATCTGAAGCGGGCGAGGTTTTATATCATGTATGCCCATCTGAGCCGCCTGTTTGCCGACCCGCAATATTTCCAGGCGCCCCATTACCCGCGCAACCCGGCCTCCATCATGATGGGCCTTTCCTGGAATTTTTACGATTGAGCCTTATGTCAGACATCGAAGCGAGGATAGTGCAGCTCAGAGCGCAGCTCCGTCAGGCGGACACCGATTATTATGTCCGCTCCAGCCCCACGTTGAGCGATTTCGAGTATGACGCCCTGATGCGCGAACTGCAGCAGGCCGAAAAGGAACACCCTGAATTCGACGACCCCGATTCGCCGACCAAGCGGGTGGGCAGCGACCTGTCGGAGGGTTTCGTCCAGGAAAAGCACCGCTATCCGATGTTGTCGCTGGGCAACACCTACAACGAGGGCGACGTGCAGGAATTCTTCAACCGCACGCAGCGCCTGCTGGGCGAGGAGTTCGAAATCGTGTGCGAACTCAAATTCGACGGCACCAGCCTCTCGCTGACCTACGAACACGGCCGCCTCATCAAGGCCCTGACCCGCGGCGACGGCGAAAAGGGCGACAACGTCACGGCCAATGTCCGGACCATCCGCAGCATTCCTCTTCAGTTGACGGGCGACGCTTATCCCGATTTCTTTGAAATCAGGGGCGAAGTGCTGATGCCCTGGCAGGTGTTCGAAGACCTGAACCGCGAACGCGAGGCGCAGGAAGAGCCCCTCCTGGCCAACCCCAGGAATGCCGCCTCCGGCACCCTCAAGCAACTCAATCCGAAAATCGTGGCGGCCCGCCGCCTCGACGCCTACCTTTATTCCCTGCTGGGAGATTCGCTTCCCGCCGACAAACATTACGACAACCTGCAGGCGGCCCGCAGCTGGGGCTTCCGCGTGTCGGAGCACATGCGCGTCTGCCGCACGCTCGACGAGGTGATGGATTTCATCCATTACTGGGACACGGAGCGCAGGAACCTGCCGGTGGCCACCGACGGCATCGTCTTGAAGGTCAACTCCTTGAAGCAGCAGCAGGAACTCGGTCTGACGGCCAAGTCGCCCCGTTGGGCCATCGCCTACAAATTCCAGGCCGAAAGGGCCTGTACCCGTCTGGAATCGGTCAGTTTCCAGGTGGGGCGGCAGGGCACCGTCACCCCGGTGGCCAACCTTTCGCCCGTGCAGTTGTCGGGCACCGTGGTCAAACGGGCCACCCTCCACAACGCCGACTTCATGGCTCAGTTGGACCTTCGCCTGGGCGACAGGGTCTACGTGGAAAAAGGCGGAGAAATCATTCCGAAAATCGTCGGGGTAGACCTCGACGCCCGCTCCGGAAACGTCGTCAGGGAAATTCCCTTCATTGAAAAATGTCCCGAGTGCGGCACACCGCTGGTGCACGAGGAAGGGGAGGCGGCGTGGTATTGCCCCAACGCCGACGCCTGTCCGCCTCAGATCAAAGGACGCATCGAACACTTCGTTTCGCGCAAGGCGATGAACATAGAAGGCATCGGTGAGGAAATCATCTCGATGCTGTATGAGCGCGGTCTGTTGCACGGCATCGCCGACCTTTACCGCCTGAAAGCCGCCGACGTGGCCGCGCTGGAAGGGATGGGCAAGAAATCGGCCTCCAACTTGATGAAGAGCCTCGAGGCTTCGCGCAAGGTGCCCTTCGAACGGGTGCTCTTTGCCCTGGGCATACGCTTTGTCGGGGTGAACGTGGCCCGGAAACTTTCCGCCGCCTTCCGCAACATCGACGCTTTGATGGACGCTTCGGCCGAAACTTTGGCCGGGGTCGATGAAATAGGAGAGAAGATCGCCGGGAGCGTGGTCGGCTATTTCGCCGATGCCGATCATCTGGCCTTGGTGGAATTCCTGCGCAGCCAGGGGCTTCAGATGGCCGTGGGCGAAGACAGACAGCCGACGGGCAACGCGTTGCAGGGACTGGGCATCGTCATCAGCGGTGTCTTCACCCGCCACAGCCGCGATGAATACAAGGCCATCATCGAGGCCAACGGCGGCAAGAACCTCTCGTCGGTGAGCGCCCGCACCTCATTTATATTGGCCGGCGACAACATGGGCCCGGCCAAACGGGAGAAGGCGGAAGCCTTGGGCGTCAGAATGGTTTCGGAGGAAGAATTCCTCGCCATGCTTCCCGCCGAAGACGATGTGACCCCGTCACCCGCGCCGGCCCCGAAAGAAGAGAAGGCCCCGAAAGAAGAGGAGGCGCCCTTCGTACCTTATATGAACAGCCTGTTTTGAACCTGAAAACACGATGTCATGAACTGGAAAAAGCTCATCAAGGAAACCCTCCGCGAGGACCAAGCCAACCGCGGCCTGGCGAAACATCCGCGGCCGCTGTCTGAGGTCCGCTCCGTCACCGTGCTTTTCGATGCCGCCGACTACGCTCAGTTGGCCGACGTGACCGCCTCTCTGACCGACCGCGGCATCCGCGTGAGGGCCTGGAGTTTTCAGCGGAAATACAGCCCCGTGTTCGACCGGAGTTATGAGATGTTCGTGCTCAACGGCCGGCACATCGGCCGCCGTCATCGCCTGCCCGATTGGGCCGTCAACGATTTTCTGTATTATGAACCCGATTTGCTCGTCGACCTGTCGCGGCGGGAGAATCCGCTGACCGACTACCTGGCCGCCTTGTCGAAGGCGCCCTTCAAGATCGGCTTCAAGAAAGACGTGCCCGAACGCTACGGCCTGATTTATGACGTTCAGCAGAGCCGTCTGCCCTTGGCCGACAACGCCCGGGAACTCTTCCGCTACTACGAAGCCGTCACCGCAGAGAAACGCGAAGCCGTCACCGCAGAGAAACACGAAGCCGTCACCGCAGAGAAACGCGAAGCCGTCGCCGCAGAGAAACAAGCCCCCCGATTGTCCGGGAATGAGAAATAATTTCGTAAATTTGCCGCTTGATTGAAAAAAGCCTTTTTATGTCAACCTCCATATTGAACAAACTGACCGGACTCGGCATTGCGCTGATCACCCCCTTCCGGGAAGATGAATCCATTGATTTCGAGGCGCTTGACCGCCTTATTGACCACATTGTCCGAGGCAAGGCCGATTACATCGTCGTTCTGGGCACCACGGCCGAAACGCCGGCCCTGCTCCCCGAAGAACGCGAAGCGGTCATCGAACGGGTCAAACAAAGGGTGAACGGCCGTCTGCCCCTGGTGCTGGGTTGCGGCGGCAACTGTACGGCGCAAGTCGTCAAAGAGTTGAAAACGCGCGATTTCAGCGGTTTTTCGGCCATTCTGTCGGTGACGCCTTATTACAACAAACCTTCTCAGGAGGGCATCTATCAACACTATAAAGCCATCGCCGAGGCCAGTCCCGTTCCGGTCATCCTCTACAACGTGCCCGGCCGGACCGGCGTGAACATGGCCGCCGCGACCACCCTGCGCCTGGCGCGTGACTGCAAAAACATCGTGGCCGTGAAAGAGGCGTCGGGCAACATGGCCCAGATCAACGCCGTCATCAAAGACTGTCCCGCGGGCTTCGCCGTCATCTCGGGCGACGACGGCATCGCTTATCCGCTCCTGACGACGGGTGCCATCGGCGTCATCTCCGTCATCGGCAACGCCTTCCCCGAACCCTTCAGCCGCATGGTGCGTCTGGCCCTCAAGGGCGAATATGCCGATGCCCTGAAAATCCATCAGCGCTTCACCGACCTCTTCGACCTCCTGTTCGTCGACGGCAATCCGGCTGGCGTCAAGTGCATCCTCAGCGAGATGGGCTTCATCCAAAACAAGCTCCGTCTGCCGCTCGTGCCGACCCGCCTCTCGACGATGGAGAAAATCCACGAGGTGCTTACACAATTGAATATCAAGATATAACAAGTATAGAACAATGAATGTTTCGTATTCCTGGTTGAAAGAATTCGTCGATTTCGATCTGTCGGCCGCGCAAACGGCCGACGTGTTGACGTCCATCGGTTTGGAAAACGGTCCCGTAGAATGGGTTGAATCCGTCAAGGGCGGCCTGGCCGGATTGGTCATCGGAGAGGTGCTCACGTGCGTGGCCCATCCCGATTCCGATCATCTCCACATCACCACGGTCAACGTGGGCGCCGACGAGCTCCTGACCATTGTCTGCGGCGCCCCCAACGTGGCGGCCGGCCAGAAAGTGGTGGTGGCTACCATCGGCACCAAACTCTACGACGGCGACGAATGTTTCACCATCAAGAAATCGAAAATCCGCGGACAGGAGAGTTTCGGCATGATTTGCGCCGAAGACGAAATCGGCATCGGCACCGACCACGCCGGCATCATCGTCCTGCCTGCCGACGCCCCCGTGGGTATGCCCGCCGCACAATATTATCACCTGGAGAGCCAGCCCGTCCTGGAAGTCGACATCACCCCCAACCGGGCCGACGCCACCTCCCATTACGGCGTGGCCCGCGACCTCTATGCCTGGCTCAGAAGCCAGGGCAAGGACGTGACGCTCCGCCGTCCGTCGGTCGAGGCCTTCAAGGTCGACAACCACAACCTGACCATCGACGTCGACGTTCAGAACCCGGAGGCCTGCCCCCGTTACGCCGGCGTGGCCCTGACGAATGTCAAGATAAAGGAGTCGCCCAAGTGGTTGCAGGACCGTCTGCGCCTGATCGGGCTGCACCCCATCAACAACGTGGTCGACATCACCAACTATCTGCTGCATGAAACGGGTCAGCCGCTCCACGCCTTCGATGCCGCCAAGATCAAAGGCAACAAAATCGTGGTGCGCACGGCGGAAGGCAAGTTCACTACCCTCGACGGAGTGGAACGCACCCTCGACGGACGCGACCTGATGATCTGCAACGCCGAGGAGCCGATGTGCATGGCCGGCGTGTTCGGCGGTCTGGATTCGGGCGTGACCGGGACGACGACCTCCGTCTTCATTGAAAGCGCTTATTTCAATCCGGTGTGGGTGCGCAAGACGGCCCGCCGTCACGGCCTCAACACCGATTCCTCGTTCCGCTTCGAGCGGGGCATCGACCCGGCCAACACCCTCTACGTGTTGAAACGCGCGGCGTTGATGATCAAGGAACTGGCTGATGCGGAGATTTCGTCGGAAATCACGGATATCTATCCCGTGCCCGTCGAAGACTTCAAGGTGACCCTCAGTTACGAGCGTTGCGACAGCCTCATCGGCAAGCAGATCGACCATCAGACCATCAAGACGATTCTTGAGGCTTTGGAAATCAAGATTCTTTCCGAAAACGACGGTGTGCTGTCCCTGCAAGTGCCGGCTTACCGCGTTGACGTGCAGCGCGACTGCGACGTCATCGAAGACATCCTGCGCATCTACGGCTACAACAACGTGGAATACACCGACAGCATCAAGAGCACGTTGAGTTACACCAACGGCCTCGACAGCAACCGCCTGATGAACCTGGTCAGCGAACAGCTGACGGCCGCCGGTTTCAACGAGGTGCTCAACAACTCGCTGACGAGCCTGTCGTATTACGACGGCCTGCAGACCTGGCCCCTCGACCGTTGCGTGAAGGTGATGAACGCCCTGAGCAACGACCTGGGGGTGATGCGTCAGAGCCTGCTCTTCGGCGGTCTGGAAAACATCGCCCGCAACCGCAACCGCCGCCTGACCGACCTGAAACTCTATGAATACGGTTCCTGTTACCATTTCTCGGCCGCCGACCGTCGGGAAGGGGAGGTGCTCTCGCCCTACAGCGAAGAGCCGCACTTCGCCCTGTGGCTGTCGGGCAACCGGAAGAGCCAGTGCTGGAACGCCGCCTCCGAGCCCGTGACCGTTTACGACTTGAAGGGCTATCTGGAAGGCATCTTCACGCGTCTGGGTTTCACCGACCGTCAGATTGAGGAAGGGGAGGGCAGCGACCTCTATGTCCATACGCTGACATACAAGACCCGCGGCAACAAGCCCGTAGCGCTGCTCGCCGAGGTCAGCCCCGCCGTGCTCAGAAAGTTTGACATCGACGCGCCGGTTTATTATGCCGACATCGAATGGGCGCAACTCATGAAAGCCATCCGCAGTCACAAGGTCTCATACACCGAACTGCCCAAGTTCCCCGAAGTGCGCCGCGACCTGGCCCTGTTGCTCGACCGTTCTGGCCGCTTCTCCGAAATCGAGCAGATCGCTTTCGCCACGGAAAAGAAACTCCTGCGCGAAGTCTCCCTCTTCGACGTATACGAAGGCAAAGGCCTTTTGGCCGGCAAGAAGTCGTATGCCGTCAGCTTCATCCTCCAGGACGAGAGCCAGACCCTGACCGACAAGCGCATCGACGACGTCATGAACAAAATAATCAATAACTTAACTAATAAACTGGGCGCCGTGTTGCGTTGAGCCTCACTGCCCGAAACAACTTCAACTATGGGAAGAGCATTTGAGTACAGAAAAGCCAGAAAGCTGAAACGCTGGGGCAACATGTCCCGCACTTTTACGAGAATCGGCAAGGAAATTTCCTCGTGCGTGAGGGAAGCCGGTCCCGATCCGAACGGAAACGCGCGCCTGCGTGTGCTGATGCAGAATGCCAAGGCAGCCAACATGCCGAAGGAAAACGTCGAAAGAGCCATCAAGAAGGCCGTTTCGAAAGACTTCACCGGCTACAAGGACATGGTCTACGAAGGCTACGGCCCTCACGGCATCGCCATCCTTGTCGAAACCCAGACCGACAACCCCACCCGCACCGTCGCCACCGTGCGCAGTGCTCTGACCCGTTACAGCGGCACGCTGGGTACCCAAGGCAGCCTCTCCTTCATTTTCGAGCGCAAGGCCGTCTTCAAAATCAAACCCAAAGAGGGCATGGATTTCGACGAACTGCAGCTTGACCTCATCGACCTGGGCGCCGACGACTTCGACCAGGACGAGGAAGAAATCATCATCTTCGGTGCGCCCGATGCTTTCGCCCGCATCCAGAAGTATCTCGAAGACGGCGGTTACGAACTGATTTCGGCCGAATTCGAACGCTTCGCCAACGACTTCAAGGACGTCACGCCCGAGCAGCGCGAGACCATCAACAAACTGGTGGAGCGTCTGGAAGAGGACGACGACGTCTCGACCGTCTACACCAACATGCGCGAACTCGACGAAGAGGAATAAGTCGTGTTTTGACGTGTTAAAAAAGAGGTCGGCTTGCTGAATGCCGGCCTCTTTTTTTTAAATAATGCTAAAAAGCGGGAAAGGGTTAAACTTTTACGTTTCAGGCCCATCTAACGGGCGAAATCCGAAAAAAACACGATGAAACACTTTCTTGCCAGCCTGCTCTTGATGATGACGGCCGTGACGGCCCTTCAGGCAGCTAATTACAACATTCAGTCCAAACTGCTCGACAAGCGCGACAGCGGCCCCATCGAAATGGCCACCGTGCGTCTGCTCAATGCCGCCGACTCCACCCTTGTGGCCGGCGTCTTCACCGATATGTTCGGACAGTTTTCCGTGAAAAACGTGCCCGCGGGCAGTTATATCCTCGAGTGTAAATATTTGGGCTACAAAGATCAGTACGTCAACGTGACGCTCAAAGACAAGTCGTTGTTGCTCAAGAATATCTATATGGAAGAAAGCGCCCACGACCTCGACGCCGTGCAGGTGACGGGCATGGCCGCCCAGATGATCGTGAAGGTCGATACGGTGGAATACAACGCCGCCGCCTTCCAGACCCAGGAAGGCGCCGTGGTCGAAGACCTGCTCAAGAAACTGCCCGGCGTGCAGATTTCCGACGGTTCCATCACGGTCAACGGCGAAACCATCAGCCGCATCAAGGTCGACGGCAAGAAATTCTTCGACGGTGACAACGAAATGGTCACGAAGAACCTCACGGCCGACATGGTCGAGAAAATCCAGGTCATCGACGAGCGTTCCGACATGGCCAAACTGACCGGCTTCGAAGACGACGAGACCGAGCGCATCATCAACATCACGCTGAAGGCCAACCGCAAGAAAGGCATTTTCGGCAACATCAAGGGCGGCGTGGGCGCCGACCTCGACAACGGTCTGGCGGAATATTTCCGCGAAGGCTACGACTGGAAGAGTTTCTTCGACGAGGATTTCCGCTACGATGCGAACGCCTTCGTCAACTTCATGCTCGGACAGTCGCAGACGGCCCTCATCGCCGGTGCCAACAACGCCAACCAGTCGCGCAGCGGCCGCGGCCGTGACATGAGGGGCTGGGGCAACAACAGCGGCGTGACCACCACCCAGAACATCGGTGTGAACAACAACACGCAGATCAGCGACAACCTCATCATCGGCGGCGACGTATCCTACAACCACTCCCGCAACTATTCCGAAACCGAATCTTCGCGTGACAGCTGGCTTTCGGGCGACACCCTGACCAACAACAACCGCGACAACAGCCTGTCGAACAGCCACAACACCAACGTGCGTCTGGAGATGGAATGGAAAATCGACACGCTCAACACCCTCATCATCCAACCGAGTCTGAATTTCAGCCGCAACACCAACGGCAAAAATTCCGATTACGATTATTACGACAACGGCGATTCCACCTCGTGGGGCAACAGCCTGAACGCCAGTACTTCCGACCAGAATTCCTCCCGTTTGAACCTGATTTACAGCCACAAGTCGGCCAAACGCGCCGGCCGTACGCTCACTTTCAACCTGGGCGGCAACTACAGTTACAACGAGAGCGAGAATGTCAACGAATCCTACAAGAATTCCCGTCTGGACGAAGGCGATGAGCTCACGCACATCAGCCAGCGCACGTTCAACAACAGCGACAGCTATTCGGCCAATTTCCGCTTTTCGTATGTGGAGCCGCTCTGGAACCTGAAAAACTTCGTCGAACTGTCCGCTTCGTTCAACTATTCGAACCGCACCTCCACCAAGCGGCAGTATGACCTGCTCAACGAGGAACGTCTGGACGAGGAA
>R18__coassemble_1906_pt1 | contig 16825 bp, 16 predicted proteins | sample R18__metabat2_low_PE_032 | metagenome-assembled genome bin R18
GTGTAGCAGCTCCAACCCTGGGCAGTCATCCATTTTGAGCCGTTTCCGGCGGCGTTGGCGTGGATGCTGACCACGATTACGTTTCGCTTGCCGTGAAGCAAGCAGGCGGCGTTTATTCGCCTCACGCGTTCCTTTAAAGATATGTCGTCTGCTTCCGGGACCAGAAGTTCGGCGTCGAAGCCTTCTGCTTTGAGTCCTGATGTGACGCGGGTTGCAATTTCTCGGTTGAAGAACCACTCACGGAATCTCCCGTCTGGAGATCTCTTGCCAGGTGTGAACTGGCCGTGTCCGTTGTCGATAAGAATTTTCATTGTCAGTGTGTTTTACTCACAGCTGACCGATTCCGGTTGCAAAGATAGTGATTTGGCTGGATAGGCAGCTCGCAAGAGTGGCGGAAAGTGTCGGCTTCCGAGCCCCCTAGAGCTCGGAAGCCGGGTACGCTTTCCGACATTCCGGCGGACGCGAGTCCGACGGAACTGCCGGTCCCTGGCGAGAGGTAAAAGAGTATGTGCGCCAAACACCTATTCTCGCAAATTTATCGTATCTTTGAGCCTGAAAATAGAAGGCACCCGTCTTATATTTTTAATTCGCACGGGTCCGGAGGTCCAAAAGATTTCCGGACCTTTTTACTTTTGCGTCTAAACCATTTGACGGGGAAAAGGCCAAAGAAGTGGATTGAGATTTACAAAATGCAGTACCAAGGTAGTACCAATTTCAAAACGAAAACCCCTCCTAGAACACTCTAGAAGGGGTTTGGCGGTGCGGAAGGCACCTCTGTCCAACGGTCGGTCATTATTTCCGGCCGAAGTCGGCGGGGATTTCGCCCCAGATTTCGGTCTGCCACTTGTGGAGGGGAATCTCGTCGTAGGTGTTGGCGCAGAGCCACTTCTCGGCTTTGTCCATCAGGTTGAAGAGAACGGCGTTGCGCGAAGTGGGCGCCAGCTTGGTGGCGCATTTCTTTTTCTTGACCCAAAGCAGTCCGTTGGCGCTGTCGGAGTAAACGGGCAGGCGGCTTTTCTGCTGCTTTTGGAGCGCCAGCCCATGAACGATGGCCAAAAACTCGCCGATGTTGTTGGTGCCGTCTTCAAACGGCCCTTTGTGGAAAAGGGTTGTGGCTTGTGCGGGCGCCCCGTCGCGGCCGGCTTGCACCAGCACCCCGCGATATTCCATCCGTCCGGGATTGCCGCTGCAGGCGGCGTCGACGGCGATGAAACTTCCGGTCGGGCGGGACGACATCCGTGGCGAACCGCCTCCGGGCGCGGGCAAGGCATCCGATGCGCCGGCACCTTGTCCGCCTTGCAGACCGACGGCCTGATGGTGGGCGGCATAAGCCTGCTTCCAACCGTTGGCCATGGCTTCGCGGGCATCGGCCTCGGTCTCGAACGACATATAGCGCGCCCCCTCGAAGCGTTGCACCTGGTCGCGGCAATCTTCCCAGCGGTTGTAGATACCCGGGCGCCGTCCTATCCAGACGACATAGAACTTCTTACCTGCCATAACGACTGCTCTTGTGAGCCTTCATCTTGCCGTCGAAAATCTCATATTTGCGCAATTCGCAGTCGAGCTGGCCGTTCATCAGGGGGATGCGGAGGCTGTGGCGCAGGCCGATGCTGTCGAAACATTCCTCGCGGTAGCTCAAGACCCAGGCGTCATAACCGGTGAAGACGTGCTTGAGCCGTTCGCCGAGGTCTTGGTAAAGGCCCATCAGGTCTTCGGGCTTCAGCCGTTCGCCGTAGGGCGGATTGGTCATAAGCAGCCCGCCGGGGCCGATGGTGGTCTTGATGTCTTGAATGGCCTTCTGTTTCAGATGAATGTATTTTTTCAGCCCGGAGGCGGCCACGTTGCGCTCGGCGATGGCGATGGCCTGGCGGGAAATGTCGGAACCGTAAATCTTGTATTCGAAGGGCACTTGGGTGTCTTCGTCGTAAACCTCGTCGAAGAGGTCTTTGTCGTAATCGTTCCAGTGTTGGAAGGCAAAGCCTTTGCGGTAAATGCCCGGGGCGATGTTGAGGGCAATCAGCGCCGCCTCGATGGGAAGGGTGCCGCTGCCGCACATCGGGTCGATGAAGTTGGTCTGTCCCTTCCAGCCGGCCAGTTTCAGCATGCCGGCCGCCAGCACCTCGTTGAGCGGCGCTTCCGTCTGCTCGGTCCGATAGCCGCGTTTGTGGAGCGATTCGCCGGAGCTGTCGAGGCAGAGCGTGCATTGGTTGTGCGCCACGTGCAGGTGAACGTAAATGTCGGGATTGGTCAGCCTGACCGAAGGCCGTCGGCCGAACTTTTCGTTGAAGTGGTCTGCGATGGCGTCTTTTACCTTATACGACAAGTAGAGCGAATTGTTGAAGGTTTCGGAATAGACCACCGAATCGACGGCAAAGGTCTTGCTGATGTCGAACCAGTCTTCCCAGTCGATCCTGACGAGTTTGTCGTAGATGGCCCCGGCGTTGTCGGCCTCGAAGGCGGCGATGGGTTTGAGTATGCGCAAGGCCGTGTGCAACTGCATGTTGGCACGGTAGAGCAGCCGTTTGTCGCCGCTGAAGAATACGCTCCGCCGCCCGATTTCCACGTTGTCGGCCCCAAGGTTGATGAGTTCTTCGGCCAAGACGTTTTCCAATCCGCGCATCGTCTTGGCGATCATTTCGAATTCCTGCATAAGTCGCTCTTTTTTTCGGTCAGCAAAGATAACGCAAGCGCGCTGAATAGGCAACAGGCGGATTTCGTTTGTGAAGTCCGCAAAAAAGACTTACTTTTGCCTTTCAATAAAACAAGCGACCGACTATTTCATTAATTAATTCATAATCATTTAAGTATGAGCTGTTTTAAAATGTCTTCCATTGCGAAGAAAACCGTTCAGAGCATCACGGGAGCCGCGTTGATTCTTTTCCTCACCTTCCATGCCGTGATGAACATTTTCGTGATCATCAGCCCGGCGGCTTATGATGCCATCTGCGACTTCCTCGGTGCCAATTGGTATGCCCTCATCGGCACGGCCGGCCTGGCGTTGCTCGTAGTGCTCCACTTCCTTTTCGCCATCATCCTGACCGTTGAGAATTACATCGCCCGCGGCAGTGAGCGTTACGCCGTCTCGGCCCGTCCGGCCGGCGTGGAATGGTCGTCACGCAACATGTTCGTCCTGGGCCTGGTGGTCTGCGGTTTCATCGTGCTCCACCTGATGAACTTCTGGTACAAGATGCAGTTGCAGGAAATCCTCGGCAACGAACTGGCCATGAGCGGTGCTGAATTCGTTCAGGACCTCTTCTCGCACCCGGTTTATTGCATCCTCTACATGATCTGGCTGGTCGCTCTTTGGTTCCACCTTCAGCACGGCATGTGGAGCGCCCTCCACACCCTCGGCTGGAACAACAACAAGTGGATTCCCCGCCTGAAATGCATTTCGAACATCTACACCGGCATCGTGTGTGCCCTCTTCTTCTGCATTCCGCTTTATTATCTGATTGTCAATATTTTTGCCTGATAAAGTCATGAGTACCGAAACCTTTAAGATTGATTCAAGGATTCCCGAAGGACCCTTGGCCGAAAAATGGACGAATTACAAAGCCCACCAGAAACTGGTGAACCCGTCGAACAAGCGTCGCCTCGACATCATCGTCGTGGGTACCGGTCTGGCCGGCGCATCGGCCGCCGCCTCGCTCGGTGAAATGGGCTTCAACGTCTTGAACTTCTGTATTCAGGACTCCCCCCGCCGCGCACATTCCATCGCCGCTCAGGGCGGTATCAACGCTGCGAAGAATTATCAGAACGACGGCGACTCGGTCTACCGTCTTTATTACGACACCATCAAGGGCGGTGACTACCGTGCCCGTGAAGCCAATGTCTACCGTCTGGCCGAAGTCTCCAACAACATCATCGACCAATGCGTGGCCCAGGGTGTTCCCTTCGCCCGCGAATACGGCGGCACGCTGGCCAACCGCTCTTTCGGCGGTGCGCAGGTGAGCCGTACTTTCTATGCCAAGGGTCAGACGGGCCAGCAGTTGCTGCTGGGCGCCTATTCCGCCCTCAGCCGTCAGGTCAAGGCCGGCAGCGTCAAGCTCTTCACCCGTCGTGAAATGCTCGACCTGGTCATCATCGACGGCAAGGCCCGCGGCATCATCGTCCGCAACCTCGTGACCGGCAAGATCGAGCGCTATGCCGCTCACGCCGTCGTGCTGGGCACCGGCGGTTACGGCAACACCTTCTTCCTTTCGACCAACGCCATGGGTTCGAACGGTTCGGCCGCCTGGCAGGCTTACAAGCACGGCGCCCTGTTCGCCAACCCCTGCTATGCGCAGATTCACCCCACCTGCATCCCCGTCCACGGCACCAACCAGTCGAAGCTGACGCTGATGTCGGAGTCGCTCCGCAACGACGGACGCATCTGGGTGCCCAAGAAGCTTGAAGACGCCAAGGCCCTTCAGGCCGGCAAACTTCAGGGCAAGGATATCCCCGAGGAAGACCGCGACTACTATCTGGAACGCCGCTATCCGGCTTTCGGCAACCTGGTGCCCCGTGACGTGGCTTCCCGTGCCGCCAAAGAGCGCTGCGATGCCGGTTACGGTGTCAACAACACCGGTCTGGCCGTGTTCCTCGACTTCAGTGAGCCGATTGCCCGTCTGGGCAAGAGCGTGGTGGAAGCCCGTTACGGCAACCTCTTCCAGATGTATGAGAAGATCACCGACGTGAATCCTTATGAGAACCCGATGATGATCTTCCCCGCCATCCACTACACGATGGGCGGCGTATGGGTCGACTACGAACTGCAGACCTCCATCACCGGTCTGTTCTGCATCGGCGAGGCCAACTTCTCCGACCACGGTGCCAACCGTCTGGGCGCCAGCGCCTTGATGCAGGGTTTGGCCGACGGCTACTTCGTGTTGCCTTATACCATCCAGAACTATCTGGCCGACGAGATCCGCACCCCGCGCTTCTCGACCGACCGTCCCGAATTCGAAGAGGCCGAGCGCAACGTGCGAGCCCGTATCGAAAAACTGATGTCCATTCAAGGTCAGCGTTCCGTGGATTCGCTTCACAAAGAGCTGGGTCTCATCATGTGGGACTTCGTCGGCATGGGCCGCACGGCGGAAGGTTTGAAGAAGGGCATCGAAGAGATTCAGCGTGTCAAGAAGGAATTCTGGAGCAATGTTTTCATTCCGGGCGACGGCAAGGACATGAACACCGAACTGGAGAAAGCTCTCCGTCTGGCCGACTTCATCGAAATCGGCGATCTGATGGCCCGCGATGCCCTGCACCGCGAAGAATCGTGCGGCGGACATTTCCGCGAGGAGCATCAGACACCCGAAGGCGAAGCGCTCCGTCACGATGACAAGTTCATGTATGTCGGCTGCTGGAAATACACCGGCGAGGACAGCGAACCCGAGCTCATCAAGGAACCGCTCAATTATGAATTCACCGAAGTTAAAACCCGCAATTACAAATAATCATGGAGAAAACGATAAATGTTACCTTGAAGGTCTGGCGTCAGAGAGGCCCCAAGGCGAAAGGTGCTTTTGAAACCTATCAGCTCAACGGCGTTTCCACCGACAGTTCTTTCCTCGAGATGATGGACCAGCTCAACGAGCAGCTCATCGCCGAGCGCAAGGAACCGGTTGTTTTTGACCACGACTGCCGTGAGGGCATCTGCGGCATGTGCTCGCTCTACATCAACGGCCATCCCCACGGACCCGACGAGGACATCACCACCTGCCAGCTGCATATGCGCAAGTTCCACGACGGTGACGTCATCACCATCGAGCCGTGGCGTTCACACGGTTTCCCCGTCATCAGAGACCTGATGGTCGATCGCAGCGCTTTCGACAAGATCATCCAAGCGGGCGGTTATGTCAGCGTCAACACCGGCGGTGCGCCCGATGCCAATGCCATCCCCATCTCGAAGGTCAAAGCCGATCTGGCCATGGATGCGGCTTCCTGCATCGGATGCGGCGCTTGCGTGGCGGCCTGTAAGAACGGCTCGGCCATGTTGTTTGTCTCGGCCAAGGTCAGCCAGCTGGCTTTGCTTCCCCAGGGACAGGTCGAAGCGGCCCGCCGGGCCAAGGCGATGGTCGCCAAGATGGACGAACTCGGTTTCGGCAACTGCACCAACACGGGTGCCTGTGAGGCCGAATGCCCGAAGAACGTTTCCATCGCGAACATTGCCCGCTTGAACCGGGAATATCTCTGCGCTGCACTGCACGATTGAGTCTGAGCACAAATGTCGCTTTGTGCCATCTTGCTTGAAGGATTTCAAGGCATCCCGCGTCAGACAGACGGCTGGATGTCCTTGAAATCCCTTTTATTGTTGATGGCCGGTATGGCGCTCCTGGCGGCGTTGACCGGTGCTTGGCGTATGTCGGTGGCCGGTTTTTTCAAGGACCTCCTTTCGCCGACCCAGTGGCGCCGCCCGGCCGGGCAGCTATCGTCGGTTTCGCGTTTCAACGTCTTGTTGACCGTGCTGTCGTTTGTGGCCTGCTCGTTGTTCCTGGCTTTGTGGCTGGTGCGGTCGGGCGTCGTGGTCAACCTGAGAGCGTTGACGTGGAAAAGCATAGGCCTGGCGTCGGCTGCGGCGGCGGTCTTGCTCCTGTCCAAACACCTTATATTATATATCTTTGCGCTGATTCATTTTCCCGATGAGCCTTCGGTCTGCGGCCGCTTGTCGACCATGCAGCAGCAAGGGCTCTTTTTCCCCGTGGCCCTGTTGCTGGCCGTCAACGAACTGTTCGGTTTGTCAGGCACGGTGATGCTGGTTTCGTTCTTCGTCGGTTGGCTGCTGACGGCTATGTGGAAGACGTTTAGACTGTATTCGTTTTTTTTCTCGAAAGGGGTATCGGTTGTGAAGTTTATTTTATACCTTTGCGCGCTCGAAATTCTGCCCGTCTGCATCTTTTGCAAGGTGGTTTTCCCCGAGTGGTGAACAACTTGAAAAGAAAAAGAATAATATGGTGAAAGTCAAGAAGATATTGGTTTCTCAGCCGAAGCCTTCGTCTGAAAAATCTCCTTATTTCGATTTGGAGAAAAAATATGGCGTCAAAATCAATTTCCGTCCTTTCATCAAAGTAGAAGGCCTCGATGTCAAGGATTTTCGCAAGCAACACATCGACATCCTTGACCATACGGCCGTCATCTTCACCGCCCGGACGGCCATCGACCATTTCTTCCGTCTCTGCACGGAGATGCGGGTCAATGTGCCCGAGGATATGAAATATTTCTGCATCGGCGAAACGGTTGCCCTGTATCTGCAAAAGTACATCCAATACCGCAAGCGCAAGATTTTCTTCCCCGCTACGGGTAAATTGGACGAACTCGTTCAACTGATCGGCAAACACGGCTCGGAAAAGTATCTCCTTTCGGTCTCCGACGTGAACAAGGATGACCTGGCGGGCATGCTCGACGACAAGGGCATTGCATATTCCAAAGCGGTGATGTATCGCACGGTGAGCAATGATTTCACCCCCGACGAGCCTTTCGATTACGACATGCTGGTCTTTTTCAGCCCCAACGGCATTGCTTCGCTGCAGAAGAACTTTCCCGACTTCGAGCAGGGCGACATCGCCATTGCTACTTTGGGCATGACGACGGCTCAGGCCGTGCGTGATGCCGGGCTCCGTCTGGACATTGAAGCCCCGACGCCGGCCGCTCCTTCCATTACGGCCGCCCTGGATGCGTATCTGAAAGAATCCAACAAGAAAAAATGATTCATTTGAGGGTATGGAAAGCAATACCTTCAATAAGTCTGAGCGACTGTGCGGAGAATTGCGCGTGGCGCAACTTTTCCAACACGGCCGAACGGTCATGGCTTACCCGATACGGGCTTGTTGGACGGTGACTGCCGTACCGCCCGAGGGGGCAGCCCGCGTTCAGGTGCTGATGAGCGTCCCCAAGAAAAAACTCCGTCGGGCCAACCGGCGCAACCGGGTCAAACGCTTGCTCAGAGAATCGTATCGCTTGCAGAAGCACGAATTGCTGGCCGAAGCTGCCCGGCGCGACCTTTTTCTTCAGATCGCTTTTGTCTGGATTCCGGAGGAGGTCCTCCCTTATGCGGCGGTCTCGGTCAAGGTGAAAAAGGTTTTGGACAAGATTTTTCTCTCGCTGCAGCCCCATGAAGAACATCCTGAAATATCTGTATGAGTCGCTCAGGAAGGGATGTGTCTTCCTGCTGTTACTGCCCATCCGCTTTTACCGGGCTTGCCTTTCGCCCCTGAAACCGCCTTCATGCCGTTTCACGCCGACCTGTTCGCAGTATGCGATGGAGGCTTTGAAAAAACACGGTCCCGTCAAAGGCCTTTGGCTGGCTTTCAAACGCATTTTGCGTTGCCGTCCCGGCGGAGGCAGCGGCTATGATCCCGTGCCATGACGATCGACATCCATACCCATCACTATCGTCCCGACAGCCCGCAGGTACAGGTGCTCAACCTGCGCCTGCCGCCCGACTTTTCCGCGGCTTTGATGCCGCCTCCGGCCGATAATCTGCGCCTCAGTGCCGGCATTCACCCCTGGGACGCCGCGCTCTTTTCCCCCTCGCCGCAACTGCGCGGGCGTCTGATGACCTTGTGCCGCGACGAACGCATTGTGTATGTCGGGGAAATAGGCCTGGACAAGAGCTGTCGGGCATCCCTTCCGGCGCAAATGGAGCTTTTCCGCCTGCAATTGTCGGTGGCCGACGAGTTGAAAAAGCCGGTCATCCTCCATTGCGTCAGGGCCATGCAGGAAATCATCGCCCTGAAAGCCGATTACCCTTCCGTTCCGGAGTGGATCGTTCACGGTTTCCGCGGCCATGCCCTACAGGCCAGGCAGTGGCTGTCGAAGGGGTTCCACCTCTCTTTCGGGGTCCGTTATGACCCGGAAGCATTCGCCGTTTGCCCGCCTGCGTGCCGTTACCGCGAAACGGATGAAGAAAGCATGAAAGAAGAAGTTGCTTTGAGATAAGCGGCTTCATTCTTTGTGCATCTATTTAAAACAGCTTCCGATGCTTTTTGCTCGGCAAAAAATATTATTTTTGCGAATCGGAAAAAGAAGTCATATACCATATCATGAAGAAAGAAATCAAATTCAGCCTCGTCTATCGCGATATGTGGCAGTCGTCAGGCAAGTATGTCCCCCGTAAGGACCAGTTGGAAAAAATCGCTCCGGTCATCATCGACATGGGTTGTTTTGCCCGCGTCGAGACCAACGGCGGCGCCATGGAACAGGTCAATCTGCTGTATGGCGAAAATCCCAACCAGGCCGTCAGGACCTTCACCAAGCCCTTCAACGAGGCGGGCATCAAGACCCATATGCTCGACCGCGGTCTGAATGCATTGCGCATGAATCCGGTGCCGGCCGACGTACGTCAGCTGATGTACAAGGTCAAACACGCGCAAGGCGTCGACATCACCCGTATTTTCTGCGGTCTGAACGACCCGCGCAACATCATTCCGTCCATCAAGTGGGCCAAGCAGGCCGGCATGACGGCTCAGGCCACCATGTGCATCACCTATTCCCAGGTGCATACGGCTGAATATTACATCAATCTGGCCGAACAGCTCATCGAGGGCGGCGCACAGGAAATCTGTCTGAAGGACATGGCCGGCATCGGCCGTCCCGCCATGTTGGGCACCATCGTCAGGGCCATCAAGGAAAAGCATCCCGACATCATCATCCAATATCACGGCCATAACGGTCCCGGTTTCGCGGTGGCCAGCATGCTGGAAGTGGCCAAGGCCGGCGGCGACGTGCTCGACGTGGCCATGGAGCCGCTTTCCTGGGGCAAGGTCCATCCCGATGTCATCACCATCCAGTCGATGCTCAAGGACGCCGGTTTCATCGTGCCCGACATCAACATGAAGGCTTATATGGAGGCCCGCCGGCTGACGCAGAGCTTCATGGATGATTTCCTGGGTTATTGGATCGACCCCAAGAACTCGCTGATGAGTTCGCTCCTGGTGGGTTGCGGCCTGCCCGGCGGCATGATGGGTTCGCTGATGGCCGACCTCAAGGGCATGCACGCCGCCATCAACGCCAATCTGCGCAAAAAAGGCGAAAAGGAACTCTCCGAAGACGAACTGCTGGTGGAACTCTTCGACGAGGTCCAGCGCATCTGGCCGATGCTCGGCACGCCTTGTCTGGTGACCCCGTTCAGCCAGTATGTGAAGAACGCCGCGCTGATGAATCTCTATTCCCGCTCGATGGACGAGAAGCCCTTCAGCCGTATGGATCCGGCCATGTGGGGCATGATTCTCGGCAAGTCGGGCAAATTGCCCGGCAAACTGGCGCCTGAAATCGAGGCGCTGGCCAAGGAAAAAGGTTTTGAATTCTATACGGACGACCCGCAGGCGCTTTATCCCGACGCCTTGCCTCATTTCATCGAGGAAATGGCCAAGGAAGGCTGGGACCGCGGTCCCGACGACGAAGAACTCTTCGAATTCGCCATGCACGAAAAACAGTATCGCGAGTACAAGTCGGGCCAGGCGAAGGCTCAGTTCAACAAGGATTTGCTCGAGCGGATGGAGAAGGCTCAGGCGCAGGGCGGAGAAGTGAAACATTTCACCGCCGCCGACAAACGGGCCATTCTTCACCCCGATGCCGAACCCGTCGAAGCCACCGCTTCCGGCCGTCTGATCTGGGACTTGGATTACATCGACAAGTCGGTCGACGTCCCCCACGGCAAGGCCTTCAAGCAGGGCGATTGGCTTTGCGCCATCCAGGCCGGCAACGGTTTTGTCCAAAACATCGAAGCGTTTGCCGACGGCCGCATCGTCGCCGTGGAAAAGGCTCACGGCCAGATGGTCGACAAGGGCGAAGTCATTGCCTGGCTGGAAAAATAATCTGACCGCCCCGTTCATCAACTTTCAAAGACGAGCTTATGAAATCATTCACTCAGACCATGCTGGCTTCGGCCCTGGGCGTACTCATTGTTTTGGGCATCTTCACGATTGGCTCCACCCTGGCCACGATCGGGTTCATGGTGGCCCTGGCTTCCAAATCGGCGCCCGAAATCGAACCCGGCACCGTGTTGCAAATCAAGCTGGAAGGCGAACTCAGCGAATATGTCACTGACCCGCTTTCCTCGTTTTCACTGTCGTTTGCCGATGAAGAGGATGCTCCGCAAGCGGCCATTTCGCTCGACGAACTCCTGACCGGCATCGCGCAGGCCCAGGACGATCCGAACATTTCAGGCATTTATCTGGAGTGCGGCACCTTGTCGGCGGCTCCCGCTTCTTTGGGTGAAATCCGTCACGCCCTGGACGAGTTCCGCCAGACGGGCAAATTCATTTATGCCTATGCCGACCGCTCCATGGCGCAAGGCGTCTATTATGTGGCCTCCGTGGCCGATTCCCTGTTCCTGAACCCCCGGGGCCTGATGGAACTGAGCGGACTCTCCTCGACCATCCTTTATTACAAGGACGTGTTGAAGAAAGTCGGTGTGGAACCGCAGATTTTCAAGGTCGGCACCTTCAAGTCGGCCGTGGAACCGTTCACGGAAAGCACCATGAGCGAGGCCAACCGCCGTCAGATCCAGTCGTATCAGAGCAGCATTTGGAACAACATTCTTGCTGAAATATCCGCTTCGCGCGGGCTGAGCGTTGACCGGCTCAATGAATTGGCCGATGAGATGGTCCTGTTCAAGAAGAGCGGTTATTCCGTCGAATGCGGCCTGATCGATGCGCTGGCTTATGAAAATGAGGTCAAGGAATTTCTGGCCGAAAAGACGCTCACCTCGGTCGAAGATTTGCAGATGATCGACCTCAAGGCATACAACGGGCTGCCCTCTTCCGTCGACAAGCCTTTCTGCAAGGACAAGGTGGCCGTGCTCTACGCAGCCGGTGAAATCAATGCCGAGGTCGGTGGCGTCAGCATGCCTCAGGGTGAATGCATCACGCACAAATCCATGATCAGGGAAATCGAACGCCTTAAGAATGACGACCATGTCAAGGCTGTCGTCTTCCGGGTGAATTCCCCCGGCGGCGATGCCTTCGCTTCCGACCAGATCTGTCACGCCATCGACGCCTTGAATGACGTCAAGCCCGTCGTGATCTCCATGGGTGACTATGCCGCTTCGGGTGGATATTACATTTCGAGTCACGGCAGCAAGATCGTGGCTTCCCCCACCACGCTGACGGGTTCCATCGGCATCTTCGGCACTTCGTTCAATCTGGAGGAAGTGGCCTCGAAGGTCGGCCTGCACTACAGCACGGTCAGCACCAACCGCTACGGTGATTTCGGCAACCTGCTCCGCAAAATGACCCCCGCCGAGAAGGCTTTGATGCAGGGTTACATCGAAGAAGGTTATGACAACTTCGTGGGAGTCTGCGCCGACGGCCGCGGCATGGACGAGGTCGACATCCGCAAAATCGCCGAAGGGCGGGTCTGGACAGGCGAGCAAGGCTTGGAAATCGGTTTGGTGGATACCTTGGGCTATCTGAGCGATGCCGTCGCCTCGGCCGCTGCCATGGCCGGTCTGGAGGACTATCGCGTGGTCAAGTATCCCGAAGAGAAAGATTTGTTCGAAGAACTTCTCGGCAGCCTCGGTTTCGGCATCAGCGTCAGAATGAAGGCGCATCGGATGGGTCTGGACAAGGTTCAGCTCTCGCAGCTCGAATGGCTCCGGAATCATTCCGGCGTGCAGGCCAGAATGCCTTTCAGCATGGAAATGTGAGACGGCGATGTACGGCTGTGTGGTCCGTTTCAGAAATTTCCTCTTCGACAAGGGGTTGAAGCGCTCTGTCCGCTTTCGCGTGCCTGTTGTCAGCATCGGCAACCTCACCGTAGGCGGCACGGGCAAAACGCCCCACACCGAATATCTGATCCGGCTCTTGAAAGATCATTGTCCGACGGCCGTGCTCAGCCGGGGCTATCGGCGTCAGACCAAGGGCTTCGTGGAAGCTGATGCCGGCGCCACGCCCGCAGCATTGGGCGACGAGCCGTTCCAGATGCACCGGAAATTTCCGGACGTCAGCGTGGCGGTTCAGGAAAGCCGCGCTGAGGGCATTGACCGATTGCTCCGTCTTCATCCCGATTTGAAGCTTGTCCTGTTGGATGATGCTTACCAGCACCGCAGCGTCAGCCCCAGTCTGAACCTCCTGCTCATCGACTATGCCCGGCCGGTCTGGAATGACCGCCTGCTGCCGCTGGGACGCTTGCGCGAACCGGCTTCGGCGGCTGACCGGGCCGACATCGTCATTTTTACGAAATGTCCCCGTTCGCTGTCGGCCGGGCAACGGGCAGCCATGACCGCCCGTTTGCGCCTGACCCGTGGTCAGCGGATTTATTTCACCACGCTCAAATACGGTCAGGTGACGGGCAACGGGCGGAGCGTCCCTGAAGGCGTCCCCGTTTTGGCGGTCAGCGGCATCGCTTCGCCGACGCCGTTCGAGGAGCAGGTCCGCACCCTTTCCGACCGGGTCTGCTGCCTGCGTTTCGCCGACCACCACGACTTCAAACAGAAAGACGTCGACCGCCTGTCGCGGGCGTTCGCTCCGGTCAAGGCCCTCGGCGGTTATATCCTCACGACAGAGAAGGACTATGTCCGCATGAGCGGCAATCCGTTGCTCCGTCCGTTGATGAATGACATTTTTTACCTCCCCGTAGAAATTGAATTCCTCGACGGAGAAGCTTTGTTCAAAGAAGAAATCATCAGACACATTGACACATACCCTTATGGACTACAGACAGATTGAAGAAACGGCCGAATGGCTGAAAGCGCACACCGCATACCGTCCGCAGGTAGCCATCATTCTGGGCTCGGGCACCGGTGAACTGGCCGACTGCATCACCGACCGCGACGTTTTTCCTTACGGAGAAATTCCCAACTACCCCGTCTCCACCGTGCCCGGTCACAAGGGCCAGCTCATCTTCGGCCGGCTCAACGGCGTGCCCGTGATGGCCATGCAAGGCCGTTTCCATTATTATGAAGGGTATACCATGCAGCAGGTGACTTTGCCCGAACGGGTGATGAAACTGCTCGGCATCAAGACCTTGCTCATGACCAACGCGGCCGGCGGCATGAATCCGAAGTTCACCCCGGGCGACCTGATGATCGTCACCGACCACATCAACAATTTTCCGGAACATCCGCTCCGTGGCCGGAACGATGACCGTTTCGGAACCCGTTTTCCCGACATGGGCGAAGTTTATACGCATCGCCTCATCGACATCGCCGAAAAGGTTGCGGCCGCGCAGGGCATCGCCTTGAAGAGGGGCATCTACATCGGTTCGTCCGGCCCGACGTTCGAGACCCCGGCCGAATACCGCATGTTCCATCTTTGGGGCGCCGATGCCACCGGCATGTCGAGCGTGCCCGAAGCCATCGTGGCCCATCACAGCGGCCTGGAAGTGTTCACCCTTTCGGTCATCACCAATTGCCCCGACAGCGAAGTGGTCAAGGAAGTGACTCACGAAGAGGTGCAGGAAGTGGCCGCCACCGTCCAAAGTCGTTTGACGGCTTTGTTCTCGGGTATGATGCCCCTGATCTGAACGCCTTATTAATATAAATATCCCCGCAGCATATGACAGAAGAACTGAATCCGAAGAGAACGGAGATCAGTCAGTACGGTGAATTCGGGCTGATTGATTACCTGACCAAAGACCTGAGCTTGCAGAATGACTCCACGAAATTGGGCGTGGGCGATGACGCGGCCATCATGGAGTATGGCGACCGGCAGACCCTGGCCACGACCGACCTTCTTTTGGAAGGCATTCACTTTGATCTGAGTTATTGCCCGCTGAAGCATTTGGGCTACAAGTCGGCCATTGTCAATTTCTCCGACATCTACGCCATGAACGGCCGTCCCACGCAACTCCTGGTTTCCGTGGGCATCAGCAAACGTTTCTCTGTGGAAGACGTGGCGGAATTGTATGACGGCATGCGCGCGGCTTGTGAGGCCTATGGCGTGGATATGGTGGGCGGTGACACGTCGGCCTCCCTGACCGGACTGACGCTGAGCCTGACTTGCATAGGAGAAGTGGAGAAGGGGAAGGCCGTCACCCGTAGCGGCGCGCAAAAGAACGACCTCATCTGTGTGACGGGCGACTTGGGCGCCGCCTATATGGGCCTTCAACTCCTGGAGCGGGAAAAACGCATCTTCAAGGGCGAAAAAGATTTTTCACCGGCTTTTGAAGGTCACGAATATTTGCTCCAGCGGCAACTCCGTCCGGAGGCCCGCAAGGACATCGTCGAAGCCTTTGCCCAAAAGGGCATTCTGCCGACCGCCATGATGGACGTCTCCGACGGTCTGAGCTCGGAATTGCTCCATATCTGCAAGCACTCCGATTGCGGCTGCCGCGTCTATGAGGAGAAAATCCCCATCGACTACGAAACGGCTTCGCTTTGCGAGGAAATGAATATGAACCTGAGCACCGCGGCGTTGAACGGCGGGGAAGATTATGAACTGTTGTTCACGGTTCCGCTGGCTTTGCACGAGCGGATGGAGGAATGGCGGCAGGTCAGGGTCATCGGCTATATCTGCGACAAAAGCGAAGGCGCCCGGCTCGTTGCCCGCGACGGCAACGAAATCGACATCATCGCCCAGGGCTGGAATCATATGGAGAAATAGCCGTCGGTTGCTTGATAAGATAATTTGTGCTACCTTCGCCATTGAAAAGAAATTTTGTATAAACCATTTAAATAAACATCTCTATGGAACTTACTCTCAAGAAAGATGCCAAGTATGCTCTGTTGGTCCCGACCAGCATGGGCCTGCGCATCACGCCGCAAGCCGGCCAGCCCGTTCACAGCAGTGACATGTTCATGCTTCAGGCCACCAGCGCCGAAACCAATGTGGCCAGTGTCGCCTCCATCCTGGGCATGCCCGTCAAGGTGTTGACCACGTTTGTCAAAGGCAGTCCGTTCGCTCATTTCATCAAAGCCAATCTGCGCAGCCGCGGTATGGACTTCGAAGGTCCGGAAGTGGAGCAGGGCGGTCCCTGGGGCTATCGTCACCAGATCAACATCGCCGACAGCGGTTATGGTTCACGCGGACCCCGTGTCTGGAACGACCGTGCCGGCGAAGTGGGCCGTACGCTCAATGTGAAGGATTTCGACCTCGACCGTATTTTCGGCCAGGAAGGCGTTCAGATTGTCCACCTGTCGGGTCTGATCGGTGCCCTCAGCCCCGAGACCAGCCAGTTCTGCCTGGAAATCGCCCGCGCCGCCAAGAAATACGGTTCGCGCATCTCTTTCGACCTGAACTACCGCGCTTCCTTCTGGAAAGGCCGTGAGAAAGAACTCCACGACATTTTCAGCGAAATCGCCAGCCTGTCTGATATCCTGATCGGCAATGAGGAAGACTTCCAGCTCTGCCTCGACATCGAAGGACCGGAAGCCGGCGGTAAGGACATCAGTGCCAAGATTGAGAGCTTCAAGGAAATGATCAAGCGCGTGAAAGCCGCTTATCCCAATGCCTCTGTTTTTGCGACCACCCTGCGTCAGGTCAACAACACCAACAGCCACAATTGGGGCGCCATCATGCTGGCCGGCGACGAATGGTTCGTCGAAATGCCTCGTGAAATCCACGTCCTCGACCGCATCGGCGGCGGCGACGGCTACGTAGGCGGTATGCTTTATTCCATTCTGAAGGGTTGGGCGCCCGAAAAGTGGATCCAGTTCGGTTGGGCCACGGGCGCCTTGGCCACCACTTTCCTCACCGACTACGGCCAGCCCGCCGACGAGGATCAGGTTTGGAGCATTTATGCCGGCAATGCCCGCGTGAAGAGATAAACCGTCTCTTTTGATACGATTTTCGGGAGGTGACGCTGCTTTCAGTGAGCTGCAGCGTTGCCTCCCGATATTTTTAACACTTTTTGACGAAAATTCAGGCGGCATAATTTGGTCAGATGGAAAACGCGGTGTACTTTTGCACCC
>R18__coassemble_1940_pt1 | contig 16405 bp, 7 predicted proteins | sample R18__metabat2_low_PE_032 | metagenome-assembled genome bin R18
TTTTTCTTAACTGAAAATTTTTCGCGTAAATTTTTAAAAAAAACCCCCAACGCAACCCCCGGGGCCCGGGGCGGGGCGCCGCGAGAGCGGCGGGGGTTTGGGGCGCAGCCCCAATAAAAGAAGGAAAAAAACAGAGAACCGACTGGTCGGTTCTCTGTGGGTCACATGCTCGTAGGTCACCTACGAGCTTGTGGCCGGGTGCGTCAATTAAGAATAGTGAGGCTGCGTTCGAGGCGGTGGCCGTAAGGGTCGACGACGGTGAGGCGGTGGGTGCCGGGGGCGGGGGAGAGGGCCATCTGGTGGAAGGTGGCGGTGGTGCCGAGGAATCGGTCGTCGAGGTGCCAGTAAAGCGTGACGTTCATGTTGCGGTGGGCGACGGCCACGACGATGGCCCCGCGGCTGCCGTCGAGTTCGGTCGGGAGATAAATGCGGCTGAGCTCGCGCGGGTAGAGCAGTTCCAGAGGCGACTCGGAAGCATCCGCGCATTGAGGCGCGGCGGGCGGCAACACGCGGTATTCGGGATGACGTTGCCGGTAATACCATTCCATGGCCGGCGGAAGCACGAAACAGGTATCGTGAACCATCCGCTCCACCGGATAACAGGCCGAGCTCACCTGATGACGGCGCTCTTGGTCGAGGTGGACCATCTTGTGCCAGGGGCAGACCGACGTCTTGGCGCAAGCCCGCGGCATCGCTCTTTCTTCGGTGTGCGGACACAGGGCGGAGGCTTTGTAACCGCTTTCCAAACAGACCTTTTCATAAATCAGGTCTTCTTCGGGGCAAGAAAACCAAGGCAGGTCGGAAGGCAGCAAATCGGCCAGATCGAAAAGCAGCGGGGCGGCCGATGCGGTGCCCGACAGCGCAGGCGATCCTTCGCCCGAGTCGTTTCCGGCCCAAACGGCCACGACATATTGAGGGGTGACGCCGACGGCCCAGGCGTCGCGCTGTCCGAAACTGGTCCCCGTCTTCCAGGCCAGGCGGCGGGCGGAGGCATAATGTTTCCAACCGCTCCGTTCTTCGGGACGGTTGACTTTCCCGAGCGCCTCGAGCGTGAACCACGAGGCCCCGGGGGAAAAGCGGTCGCCGCGCGCCAGGGAAGCATAGGCCCGGGCCAATTCTTCCAGCGTGATTTCGCCGCCGCCGAGCATCAGCGACAGGCCGTAATGGTCGGCCCCGTGGGTAAAGGTGGAAAAACCGCAGTCGCGCAACACATCGAGAAAGCGGGCCGGTGTGTAGCGGTAAAGCATCTCAACCGCCGGAATGTTGAGCGAGCGGGCCAACGCTTCGTCGGCGGGAACGGCACCGCTGTACGTCAGGTCGAAATTGCGGGGCATATAGCCGGAAAAATTGACCGGGATGTCGGCCACCAGCTGCGCGGGCGTGATTTCTCCGTCGTCGAGCAGGGCCGCGTACAGGAAGGGCTTGAGAATGCTGCCGCTGCTGCGGGGCGCGGTGATGACGTCTACATAGTCTTCAGGGGAACCGTTTCCGATATACATCACCGGCGCATCGGCTGCAACGTCCCAGATGAGGGCGGCCAGGTTGTTGATGCCCTGTCGGGCGAGGCGCTGCCGGTGATGGCGGACCAGATTCATCCCCCGGTGCTGCAAGTCGGAGCGGACCAAAGTCCGGCAGCGTTCGCCCGGATGTTCCCGCCGGCAACGCTCCACCAGGTGGAGGGCCTCGTCGGGCATAGGCCCCGGTGGCTCGGGCAGGGGCTCTTCCAACGACAACTCAAGCGTGAGTTCGTCAAAATATCCGCGGCTGCAGAGGCGACGGAGCAAGCGGTTGCGCGTTTGCAGGAGCGAGGCGTCGTTGCGACCCGGATAGCGGCGTGACGGGGCATTGGGCAGAATGGCCAACGTAGCGGCTTCCGCCCACGAAAGCTCGGCGGCGGGGCGGCGGAAATAGCGCCAGGCGGCTGTCTCCACGCCCACCACGTTGCCGCCGAAAGGGGCATTGGCCGCATACAGGGCCAGAATTTCGTCTTTGCTGCAGACCCGTTCCAGTTTCAGGGCCATCAGCGCCTCCAATCCCTTGCCCCAAAGCGTGCGGCGGGGCTGGTTGCGGTACATTCGGGCCACTTGCATGGTGAGCGTGCTCCCGCCGCTGACGATCCGCCCTTGAGAGAGGTCTTGCCGGGCTGCCCGTAAAATGGCTACGGGGTTGATGCCGGGATGAAGATAAAACCAACGGTCTTCGAAGGTCAGCAGCGCTTTCACGTAATTGTCGGGGAGACCTTCCGCGACGTCGGGCAGGGGAAAACGCCATTGACCGTCGTCGGCGATGCGGGCGCCGAGCAATTGCCCCTCCGCCGAACAGACCACCGTGCTGCGCGGTGAGTCGAAACGCGGGGTGGGGATCAGCAGGAACCCCGCCAGAAACACGACCGCTGAGGCGGCCGTCGCGCAGACGAAGTGCCCGAATGCCTTCATGAAGACATCATTCGGTGACGGTGACCATCATTCCGCCCGTTTGGGCATAATGACGGGCACGGTCATACATCGCCTCGCAGGTGACGGGCGGCAAGACGAATTCGCCGGCCCAGGCACTTCTCAGCGGAAGGGCGAAGGTCCGGGTCTCGCCGGCGCCGAGGCGGAAACAGGTGCAGACGCGGTCGTCGCGGATGTCGCGGTCATCGTACGATTCGTCCGGATCATCCGCCGACGTGCGGAGCAGTTCCCAACCTGAAGGAACGGCCAACGTGAGCATCAGATGGCTGACGGGCAACGGCGTCGGGTTCGTCACGGAAATCTCTGCCGTGAAGTCGGTTCCCTGTCTGAGCCGGGAGGCCTGCACTTCATTGCCCTTCCGGTCGCGATAGACGCATTTGAGTTGCAAGCCCTGCGACAGGCTTTCGCTGTCGGGCCCGACCGGTCTTTCTTCTTGGCTGAGCAGCGCGAAAAGGGTGCCCTGGCCCGTATGGGTCACTTTGAACGACGCCGAGGCGTGTTCGAAAGGAATCTCTTGCCGCAGCAGCGTCAAGTCGCCCCCGATGCGGCGGGCTCTGCCGTCGTTGCAACTCAGTGTGCATTCCACGCTTGAGGCCGCATTCGTGCCGACGGCGAAGCATTGCAGGGCCACGAGCGCCGCGGCGGTGCTTTGGGTGCTCAGCCAATCGGCCGAAGACAATTCAGCGGCCAGGTCAAGCGCCAGGGCGGAGGCTTCGGCCGTGGCCCCGGATGCCGTCAGGTATTGCAGGATCAGGCTCTTGTCGCGCAGGTCGGTACCGAAACTCTCTTCGGCGGGGGCATCGCACTTCGTCTGCCTGACATCGACCAGCGCATCGGCCGCGGCAGACTGACCGGCCAGCAGATAGGCGTGGGCCAGCAGGTAACGTCCCTGGTTGTTGAGGTGGCCGTTGGCGCGCAGGCGGTTCATGCATCCCATCTGCGCCTGTCCGGCTTCGGCCAGCACCCAGAGCCGGTAGGCCTGAACGAAATTGTCCTCCTCGTCGTCACCGGCCCGGTAGACCGAGGCTTGTTGTTTCAGGTATGACAGGCTCTCATCCAAGAGGTAAGCCGGGAGCTCATAACCGCTCTTCGAGGCTTGCGAGAGGAAAAGGGTGGCGTAACAGCTGGTCCACTCGTGCGCCTTCGTGCCGCCGGGCCAGACGGCAAAGCCGTGTGAAGGCGTCTGGTGACGCTGGAGCCGGGCGATGGCTTGGGTGACCCGGTCGCGCATATCGGCCAGTTCCGTTTCGCTGCATTCAACCAGTCGGGGCAGGTAAAGGAGCGGGAAGGCCCCCGAGACCGTCTGCTCGGTGCAGGCCATGGGGTAGTCGAGCAAGTACGTCAGCCGGTGGCTCAGATTCATGGCGGGCATGGACGAAACCTCCAGCGTGGCCTTGGCCTCCGGACCCGATGCCGTCAGTGTTTCCGACCAGCTTTCTCCTTCCGCCAACGTGCGGAAGCGGGTACGCACCGTGGTGGCGTTGCGGTGACGGACGGCGATGGCGGTTTCACCCTTGGCCTTCAGACTGCCGGCCGAAGCGCTGACGCGCAGGTGCGACATCCCTTCGGGCAGATTTCCGGAGAGCGTTTTCAGCCATACGGGCACGGTGTATTCGCCTGCCTCCGTCACTTCGATGACGGTGTCGGGGCTTTGAGCAAGCTGCAGGGCGCCGTCGGTTTCGAAATGAAGCCTGACGCTGCCCAAACCGTCGCGCTGCGAGAAGAGGTTCACCGCGACGCGGAGCCGTTCGTCAGGCGCCAGGGTCTTGGGCAGACCCGTTTGGACCATCAGCGGCTCGGTGACCGAAATGTCTTGTTGTGTCTGTCCGTAGCGCCCGTCGCCGGCCGCGACGACCATGGCGCGGACCGATCCGGTGTAGGGCTCGAGCGTCACCTCGTGACGTCCCTTCTTGCCTTTTTCAAGATGGAAGGGCCCCAATACCTTCACGATGGGCGGGAACCGGTCGTCGCGTTTTTTCGACGCATCGATGCGGCCGTCGCTGCCGCCTATGGTGAACATGCTTTCCAGGCGGGTGCCGAAGGCGCCCAACACCTGGTGATAAAGGTCGTAAGTCTTGATGCTGAGGGCTTCGCGTGCATAAAAGTGCTGCCAGGGGTCGGGGGTGGCGAAACGGGTCAGGTCAAGCAGGCCCTCGTCGACGATGGCGATGGTGTAGTCCATCGGCCGCCCGCCGGCCTCCGCGACGGTCAGGTTGAAAGGCTTTTCGGGCCTGACGTCGGCCGGGGCCTTCAGTACGGGCTGCAACCGGGTGTCGGGATCCTCCACTTCGACGGGTATCACGCCGAACATACGGATGGGCAGGTCATTGGCTGTCTGGGCGTGGGGTTGCAGCAGATGAACGCTCACGTAGACGTTGGGCGCCATATCAGGCGTGGCCTTGAAGCGGTATTCGCACGTCGCCGCGGTCGGGATGATGCGCTCGCGCGAGAGGATGCCCCGGCTCGATTCCACGGTGACCAGGGCGCGGCTCTCACCGCTGACGGGGAAGCTGACTTTCACTTCTTCGCCGACATTGTATTTTCCCTTGTCGCTCAGAAGGGTCAGCACCTGGGCGTCACCCTGCGGGCGGGAACCCCAGCTGCCGCCGAACCACACCACCTGACCGGCCGTGTGTCCGTCGGGCAGGGCCACGGTCAGCAGGAACGAACCGTAGCGTTTGCTGTCTTTCGGCAGGACCACTTCGCCCAGTCCGTTGGTCGAGGTGCGGGTCTTGACCGAAAAAACAGGTTTGTGGTAGGTCTCTCCGACATATGAGCCCAGATGCTCTTCCTTGCCTTGATACCACCATTTGTATTCCAGGTCGTAGAGTTTGACCTCGATGTTTTTCACTTGGGCCGGACGGCCGAGTTCGTCGACCGTCGCTATGGCCACGACGTGGTTTTTGTCGTTGTCCAACTGGTTCCACTGAGGCTGGTCCCAGGCCAGGCGGATGCCGGCGTAGTGCTTGTAGGGCGAAATGGTCTGCGACTGATAGTTGACGCTGAAGCCTCCTTCGCCTTCCGTGACGCGGGTGGTGAATTCGGCGCGGAGCATGCCCGGTACGAAGCTTTCCGACTGGAAGGCGAACGGGAAGCGGACGGTGCCGTTGTCCGACAATTTTCCTTCGAATGCGGTTTCAGCGGAATTGTACCACGCCGACGTGGGGGCGTCGAAGCGGTAACGGCGGAATTTGGCGAACACCGGCGTGAAAGGCTTGTATGCCACGTCGACGGTGGCCGGCAGATGGGCCGCCGTGGCGCCCGTCAACCATTTGGCCTCGAGGGCCATCTGATAGGTTTGGCCGGCCGAGAAAAGCGTGTCGGGGCTGGTCAGATGGATTTTCAGGCGGTTGGGTTTGACGCTCTCCACTTGCAGATTTTTCCGGAACTCCAGGTTGCCGGCTTTGACCACGGCCAGCCAGTTGCCGGTCGGATCGTCTGGCGAAGTGGTCAGATGGAAGGGATAGATGGTCCCGCGGCCGACTTTCTGCACCATTCGGCGGACCATCTGCCCTTGGGCGTTGTAAAGGTCGAGATGGAGCGGATAGCCCTCGGGCAGGAGTCCTTCGCGGTCTTCCAGAATGAAATTCAGGAAAATGGAGTCGCCCGGGCGCCAGACGCCGCGGTCGGCATAGAGAAAACCTTTCACCCCCTTGCTGACCTGCCGGCCCGACACGTCGAAGGCGGCGGAGGGAATCAGCGAACCGTTGCTCAACCTCAGGAAGCCGGCCTGTTCCCCTTTCCTGACGAAAACGGTGTTGACCGGGCGCGCCGTGCTGCAGGAAAACACACCGTCGCGGTCGGTCTTCCCTTGGCCGACGACCTGCATCTGATAGTCGTAAAGTTCCACGTCGGCGCCGGCTTCGGGGGCGGCGGAGGTCAGCCCGTTCACGAAGACGTGCGTGCCTTCGACGGCATCGCTTTTGACGATGATGCCCAGGTCGCTGCACAGTACGTTGCGGCGGGGGAAGCGGCTGTAAGGATTGTAGTAGGCGGCGTGTTGCGGATTGTCGGACGAACGCCAGTTATAACAATAGGTGAAATAGGCATCGTGGTAGTCGTACTCGGGGTGCGTTTCCTCTTCTTCTATCGGGAGGAGGAAACGGTCGCCGTCGTGGTTGACGGCCGCCTGACGCTGCTCACGGCGCGAGAGCGACGCATCGGCTTGGAAGGCGTCGGAGGCATATGACACGGTATAGCCTTTGCGGAAACCTATTTCCACGCTGTAGAGGGTGCCCGGCTTGAAATCGATGAATTTCGACAGGTCGATTTTGAAGCTGTTCCAGCGGCTCAGGTCGCCGGCATTCCGGCTGCGCAGGTCGATTTTCCGGCGGCAGACGCTGCGGCCCACCCGGTTGAGGGTCCAGCTAGAGGCTTCGTCGAGGTCGTTCTCCTGCAGAAAATAACGCATGTTGTCGGGGAAGACTTCGGTGATGCGGATGTCGACCGCATTCAGCCCGACGGCCCGGAACGGAAACCAGGCGCCTTCGCCCGTCGGGGCGATGACCCCGTCGCCGACCAATTGCACTTGGGGCAGCGACTGTCCGAAGGAAAGGTCATAAATGAAGGTTTGCGCGGTTTTCAGTCCGTTTTCAGCGGCAATGCCTTCGTGGAGCGTGAGGCGGAAGTTGCCGTCGGCGTTTTGAGTGGGATAGACCAGCAGTTGGTCTGACTTGATGCTGCATTTGACCCTGAAAGCGTCGCTTTCCACCAGGCCACGGAGGTCTTGAGCGGCGGCCAGGGGGGCAGAGAAAGTCACCGATACATAGCGGTCGCCTTCACGCACGGCCTGCACGTCGGTCACCGTCAGCGCATCGGCCACCGGTGATTCAACCACCGCTTGGTCGGCAAGAGGGTTTGCGGCGGCTGAGGGTGAAGGCTGAGCAGCCGGGCTAGGTTTGTGCTGGCAGGAAACGGCCAGCATCGCTGACAGGACCGTCAGCAGAATATGTTTTTTCATCTTATTTGGCAGCTACTTTGGAATAAAATTCCACCTCGACGATGCGGAGTTCGCCTTTCGGGTCGCCCGAGCCTTCGGGGGCTTTGAACAGGTCAAGTTCCACTTGTCCGCCCACCTCGACGATGGAAGCGAAAGCGTCGCTCTGTTCGTTTTCACCGACGGCTTCGATGCGGATGCTCTGAACGGGACCTTCCGTCGTGAAGGGCAGGGTGATGTAACCCAGACTCTTGGGCGTCATGCCTTCCCACAACACCGTGGTCTGCTCCTGGCCAAGATCGTCGGTGCCCTGGCCGGTGATGCGCAGGTGATAACTGCGGGTGCGCCATCCCGTCAGTTTCAGGCAACACTCGTCGACTTTGGCCTGACGCGTCAGCGTGTATTCAATCCACGCCGTGGAGAGCTGGCCGTCGTTGCGCCATTCGGAGAGTTCGTTGTCATCGTAACTGGCCCGGGTCAGATTGGCGTTGCAGCCGGCTGAGGCGCTGCGGATGGAGACCGGCACGCGCGACACCTTATATGATGCGTACGACGGCGTGCTGCCGCGCAGCAGTTGGGGAAGCAGTTCGTCCTTGGGGAACCAGGTGGTCAGTCCGTCCTTGACGTCGACCGCCTTGGCGGAAAAGCGGAGCGTGTCGGGACGCAACCCTTCCGAGGCGGCTGCCAGCACAATGTCGCCGGCCGTACGGGTGGCGCGCAGCAACACGCGGTTCACGCCGCACTCCACCGGAAGTTCCTTGGAAAGAATGTAATTGTCGGGGCCTTGGGCTATGCCGCCGCGCCAGTCGACCGGTCCGTCGGCCGTGAAGCGGATCAGGTTGTCGGCCAGCGGGCAACGCTCACCCTTGCGGTCGACCACTTCCACGTCGACCAACACCATATCGGCTCCGTCGGCGTGGAAACCGCCGGGCGAGCTCATCAGGTTCAGGCGGATGGCGGCCGGAGCGCCGGCCGTGACGAGTTCGGCCTGTTCGCCCGCCTCCTTGCCGGCGGCGTCATAGGCGATGGCCGTGATTTTTCCGGGGTGGTAATGGACGTCGCGGAAAGTGAAGAGGAACTGATAAGAGCGTTCGCCGAAGCCCTGCGAGATGCCGTTGACGAAGAGTTCCACCCGCTCGGCGTTCGACACCACGAAGATGTCTTTGACGGTGCGGTCGGGATAATTCCAGTGCCCCACGATGTGGGTCTTGTAGTATCGGGGTTCGATGTCTACCCAGCCGCCCCACATCACCGCGTGGGCGTAGTAGGCGTCCTTGGGCAGGCGCATGGCGTCGACTTCTCCGCTGCGACGGTAGTTTTCGGCTCCGCGGAAATGGGTGTTCGAATCGGAAAAGACGATGTTGGCGCCGCCGCTGCTCACTCGTCGGCCCGTGCCTGGACGGCATGCCCAGTAGTCATACCAGCGCCTGACGGTCTCCACGGTGTACATGTCGTTGTTCATGTTGTATTCCGACGCTTCGGCGTTGCGGTAAAGCGGACCGTCGCCGTTTTTGTGGAAGGGATATGAATAATCGTCCCAATATTTGCGCAAAGCCTCGTTGCGGTTGTATTCGGTGGCGAACATGGGCTTGCCGGCGCTTTTGTTGATGTAGAGCATCTCACCGCCGTATTCCGCGATTTTGCTGTCGAGCATTTCGCGGCTGCCGATGGCGCGGCCGCCGTGGGGGTCGTATTGGTCGCGGATGGCCTTCATTTCGGCCATATGTTCCTCGCTGATCGACTCGTTGCCCGACTCATAGAAAATGATCGAAGGACTGTTGCGGTTGTAGATGATGGCGTCGCGCATCACCTCCAGGCGCTGGGCCCAGCGGCGTCCCGTGATGTCTTTTTCCGCATCGCCGGCCGGCATGACCTGGATGAGGCCGACCCGGTCGCACGACTCGACGTCCTGTTTCCACGGCGTGACGTGCATCCACCTGACGAAGTTGGCGTTGCTCCGCTCCATCAGCGCGTTGCTGTAATCGCTGAGCCAGGGGGCCACGCTCATGCCGACGGCGGGCCATTCGTTGCTGCTGCGCTGGGCATAACCTTTCAGTTGAAGCACCCGGTCGTTGAGGTAGAACATGCCGTTGCGGTAATCGGTCTTGCGGATACCCGTCGTGGTCTTGACCCGGTCCCAGGTGGTTTTCCCGACCACCAGGGTGGTGGTGACGTGGTAGAGGTAACCGTAGCCCCAGCTCCAGAACTTCACTTTGCTGAGCTGCGACGCGGCCTTCACCGTCGCGGTATCGCCGTCGGCCAAGGTGACGTTTTCGCTCTGGAATTCGCGGATGATGTTCATGTCGTTGTCGCGCACCACCACGTTCATATAGAAGGTCTGCTCTTTGCCCGTTTCGTTGCAGATCTGCGATTCGACGTGCATCACCGCGGTCTTCTCGCGGATGCTGATGTGGTCGGCATACGTGTAGACGCCCGTGGTCTGCAGGTTGCTGTAGAGGGGCAGGGTCTGATAAAGCTTGTTGGTGCAGTGGAGTATGACGTTCTTCGGCAGGCCGCCGTAATTGGCGTTGAAACTTTTGTGGTTCCATTGGTAGCCCGAACCCCGCTCTTCTTCGGGCAATTGTTCGCCGCGTTCGCGGTATGACCAGTTGTTGTCGACCCTGACGGCGATGACGTTGTCCTTGCTGTAGTCGATGTGGTCGGTCAGGTCGAAGCCGAAGGCCATCACGCCGTTTTCGCTGAGGCCGACCCGGTGGCCGTTGATCCAGACTTCCGCCCCCTGGCGGGCGCCTTCGAATTCGATGAACACCTTCTGCCCTTTGTTGGCGGCGGGCAGCTTGAAGTGTTTCCGATACCAAACCACTCCGTCGCTCAGGCGGTTGATGGCCACGCGGAAGGCTTCGTCTTCATTCCAGGCGGCCGGCAGGTTGACGGCACGCCAGTCGCGGTCGTTGAATTTGACCGTGGCGGCGGCAGGCATCCGCTTGCCGTCCTTGAGCGCTACGCTGTCGGTCAGTTCGCCGACGTAAAGCAGCCAGTCGGGGTTGAAATTGTACTGTGTCCGCATGCCGACGGCGGAGGCGTTCTCAGCGAGAATCAGGCAGATGACGAGACTGAAGAGGACTTTTCTTTTCATAGCGGAGTTTTTATGGGACAAGGGTGATTTCGGGTTTCTGCTGGAATCCGCGCAGCCAGTCGGCCGCGCTCATCGCTTTTTTGCCGGGCACTTGCAGCCGGTCGATGGAAACGCAAGCGCCGCCGGCGCAGGCGACTTTGATGAAATGCTTGCCGTCGCTTTGGACCGCTCCGTCGGGCAGCAGCTCCGCCCCGACCGACACTTCGTGAATTTTGATGGCCAGACGTTCGCTCTTTGCGCCGTGAGGCGTGGCGGTGCGGATGTCCATTTCGGTCCAGGCCGACGGCCAAGGACACAGGCCGCGCACGAAGTCGTGGATTTCTGCCGCGCTTTTCCGCCAGTCGATGCGGGTGTTTTCTTTGAAGAGTTTCGGAGCGGGTTTGAGCGCGCCGCGTTGCAACTGTTCCTGGGCCACGGGCTCGGCCTTTCCGCTCAGCAACAAGTCGACCGTTTCAGGCACCAGTGCGGCGCCGACGGCCATCAGCCGGTCGTGGACCGAGCCTGTGGTCTCGTCGGGGGCGATGGAAAGAGACCTTTGCAGCAGAATGTTGCCCGTGTCGATTTCCTGTTTGAGCAGGAAAGTGGTGACGCCGGTCTCCTGTTCGCCGTTGATGACGGCCCAATGGATGGGGGCCGCGCCCCGGTACTGGGGCAGGAGCGAGGCGTGAAGGTTGAACGTGCCCATCGGCGGCATGTTCCAGACCACCTCGGGCAGCATCCGGAAGGCCACCACAATCTGCAGGTCGGCCTTGAGCGCCCGGAGTTCCTCCAAAAAAGCTTCGTCTTTCAGCTTTTCGGGTTGAAGTACTTTCAGACCGGCTTGCAGGGCATATTCCTTGACGGGCGACCCCTGCATTTTCATGCCCCGGCCGATGGGTTTGTCGGGCATCGTGACCACGGCCACGACTTGATATCCCCCTTCTATAAGAGACTTCAAAGGGGCCACCGCGAAGTCGGGGGTCCCCATGTAGATGATTCTGAGCGTTTCTTTGTTCATTCGATGCTGAATTTTGGAGCGTTTGCGCCGCGCGGACTCATTCGTCGGAGAAGTGGACCAGCACTTTCCGATAGGAATTGAATATTTTCGATTTGGAAACAAACCCTACATAGCGGTTGTCTTCGTCGACCACCGGGAGGTTCCAGGCATTGGTCCGGTCGAAGGTGGTCATCACCTGTTCCATCGAGTCGTGGACGTGGAGCAGGGCCGGCGGAGAAATCATCACCTTGCGCACCGTGAAGCGGTCGTAGAGTTCCGGCCGGAACATGATGTTGCGGATATCGTCGAGCAAGACCACGCCCATGAATGTCCCGTCCTTTCGGTCGACGACAGGGAAAACGTTGCGGTGAGCCCTGGAAATCACCTTGATGAGGGTGCCCAGCAACATTTCGGGGTAGATTTTTTCGAAGTCCGTCTCGATGACGCTTTCCGTTTTCAGCAGGGTGAGCACCGCTTTGTCTTTGTGGTGGGTGATGAGTTCGCCCTTCTGGGCCAGCCGCCAGGAATAAATGCTGTGTTTTTCGAACACCCGTATGGTGAGCAGGGAAATGAGCGAAACGATCATCAGCGGAAGGAAGAGCGAATAGCCGCCCGTCAACTCCGCAATGAGGAAAATGCCGGTGAGCGGGGCATGCATCACCCCCGACATCAATCCGGCCATGCCCATCAGGGCAAAATTGCCGTTGGAGACCGTGGCGATGCCGAAATGATTGAGAAGAGCGGCCACGGTAAAGCCGACGAACGCCCCGATGAACAAGGTGGGGGCGAAGACACCGCCCACGCCGCCGGCGCCGTTGGTGGCGGCCGAGGCGACCACCTTGAAGAGGATGATGAGGATGCAATAAATCAGCAAGACCGGGAAGTGGCTGCTGTGACGGTAGAAGAGCGAGCCTTCGATGAGCGACATCGGCTTGTCGTTGATGAGGGCTTCGATGGATTCGTAACCTTCGCCGTAGAGCGGCGGCAAGAGGAAAATCAGGACGCTCAGGACGGCTGCGCCCGCAACGATTTTCAGATAAGGATTTTTCATCCGCTTGAAAACGCCTTCCACCGCTCCCATGCCGCGGATGATGTAGAGCGAGGCGAAGCCGCAGCAAACGCCGAGGGCGACCACCCAGGGAATGTTGGCCAGCGAGAAGATGTTGCTGGCGTCAAACGAGAACATCGCCTCGGTGCCGGAGACGATGTAGGTCACCGTGGCGGCCGTCACCGACGAGAGGAGCATCGGCATCATCGACGCGGCGGTGAAGTCGAGCATCAGCACTTCGATGGCGAAGAGCATGCCCGCAATCGGAGCCTTGAAGATGCCGGCGATGGCCCCCGCCGCACCGCAACCGATGAGGATCATTACTCCTTTCTGGTTGATTTTAAAGAAATTGCCCAGGACGCTGGCGAAGGCCGAACCGGTCAGCACGATGGGGGCCTCGGCACCGACCGAACCGCCCAGACCGATGGTGACGGAACTGGCGATGACCGACGACCAGGTGTTGTGGGGTTTGATGCGCCCTTTGCGCTGGGAAATGGCGTAAAGAATCTTGGTGATGCCGTGGGCGATGTCGTCGCGGACCACGTAACGCACGAACAGCGCGGCCAGCAAAATGCCGATGGCCGGGAAAATCAGGTAATAGAAGTGGTGATGGGTGTTTTCGACCGTCAGGACCACGAAGTCGTGGAGCTCATCGATGAGGAATTTCAGGAGCAGGGCGGCCAGTGAGGTGAACAGACCGACCACCAGACTGAGCAACATCATCAAGGTGGACTCCTTGATGTGCTGTTCCCGCCAGAGAATCAGTTTCAGGTACCAGTCTTTTTCTATCATCTCGCAGGGCGGGCTTTTACGGGTCAGCGTTGTTTCAGACGGTGGATGACCTCTTCGGGGTGGGGGTCCTTGAAGACGAAGCTGCCCGACACCAGCACGTCGGCACCGGTCTCGAAGAGCTTAGGCGCATTGTCGTAGCAGACGCCGCCGTCGATTTCGATGAGGGCCGGGCTGTTGCGCCGCAGAATCATCTCCTTGAGGGCGGCGATTTTCGAGTAGGTGTTTTCAATGAAGCTCTGGCCGCCGAATCCGGGGTTGACCGACATGAGCAAGACCAGGTCGAGGTCGGCGATGATGTCCTCGAGCAGGCACACGGGGGTGTGGGGGTTGAGGGTGACACCGGCTTTCATGCCGGCTTTGTGGATTTCCGCGACGACGCGGTGAAGGTGGGTGCAGGCTTCGTAGTGGACGTTCATCATATAGGCGTTCAGGTGACGCACCTGGGGGATGAACTTGTCGGGCTCCACGATCATCAGATGGACGTCGAGCGGCTTGCGGCAAATCTCCGCGACGGCTTCCAGCACCGGGAAACCGAACGATATGTTGGGCACGAAGACACCGTCCATGACGTCGAGGTGAAGCCAGTCGGCCTCACTTAGGTTGATCATGTCGATGTCTTTCTGAAGATTCTTGAAATCAGCTGAAAGAAGGGAAGGGGCTATCAGTTGCATGGCTGTTGTTTGAGTCGGGCGTATACATTCGTGCAAATATACGCAAAAATTCCAATGTCGACTCTTTCGGGCCGTATGCAGCCGATATTTTTTTGTTCATCGCAGGGGAAGAAGGAGTAGAGCTTTGATTCATAGGCAGACGCTTTCGGTTTCCGGATGAAAAAAACAGACGTTGCCGGCTTTTGCTGTCCGGCAACGTCTATATAACGCAGGTGAATCGGAAATAGTATGTTTCCGAAGAAAAAAATCTTGAAAATCAGAAGGCGAGGGAAATGTCTTTTTCGCGGGCCATGCGGCGCATGTTCAGCACGGCGTAGCGCATGCGGCCCAGCGCGGTGTTGATGCTCACGCCGGTTTTTTCGGCGATTTCCTTGAAACTCAGGTCGCTGTAATAGTGCATGCGGACCACTTCGCGCTGCTCTTCGGGCAGGTGGCACACCAGGCGGTTGACGTCGTTGAGCACTTGCTCGCGCACCAACCGGTCTTCGACGGTTTCGTCGCTGAGGCGCCGGTCGTTGAACAGGTCGATGCCTTCGTATTCCTCGTTGGAAATGATGTTTTCGTTGCGCTCGCGGCGGTAGCAGTCAATGATCTGGTTGCGGGCGATGCGGCATATCCAGGCGGCGAAGCGGCCGCATTCGGTGTAGCGCTGCTGCTTGATGGTCATGATGGCCCGCATGAAGGTCTCCTGGAAGATGTCTTCCGCCAGGTCGCGGTTGCGCACAGTGAGGAGGATGTAGTTGTACACCTGGTCTTTGTGACGTTCCAACAATATGTCGAAGGCTTGGTTCTCGCCATTTGCAAACAGACTGACCAACTGCTCGTCGGTCATCTTACGGATTTCCATCTCTTTCTGTTTTAAATTAAAAAGAGTAGAGGTAAATCGATAGGCAAATGGGTTTTTGAGGTTCTTACGGCCGCAAAGGAAAATGTTTTTTTTCAATTGCGCAACAATTTTTGATTTTTTGCGTTGCGCCGCCGTTTTCCGAATATTTGTCGTATGTTTGCGGAATGATAATAAATATTTACTACAAAGTTCCGTTTCTTCGGATTCTTCTCCCGCTTGCGGGTGGAATCTTCTTGTCGGAGGCGCTGGCTGACGGCAGCCTGTGGGGCGCGGTGGCGGCTGTGGTCATAGGGCTTTCAGACGCCTTGGCGGTCGGCTTGTCAGGCGCTTTCACGGCCGCCTCGGGATCGGTCGGGCTCAAAGGCCGGCTGCGGGAACTTTGTATGGCCCTGCCGTTTCTGTGGGCGGGCTGGGTGCTGATGGACCAAAGCCGGGCGCAGACCGTCTTCCCGTCCGTCGGACAAGCGGCCGGGGTTTCTGCCAGGCCTTCGGCGGTTTCTTCTGTCCCGACGGTGCGCCTGAAGGCGACGGTGGCCGTGGTGACCACGCCGGTGTTCAAAGGAAAGACTTACCGTTGCGACGCTGTGGTCTGCCGGGTGGACGACGAGGCGCTCAAAGGCTGGGAGGGACGCCGCTTGAAACTTTACCTCGCGCCTCCGTCAGCTTCTCCGTCAAATTCTCCGTCAGCTTCTTTGTCTGCTTCGGCGGTCGCTGGGGATACCGTCCCGGCGCTCTTGCAGGCCGGAGCGTTTCTTTTTGTGGACGGTCGGCCCGAAGCGTTTGCTTCCTTCACGGACGGCTTCGACTATGCCGCCTATATGCGCCGGAGAGGCTATACGGCCAGTGTGTATCTGGCTTCCAAGCGTTGGCAGGAGGCGCCGCCTGTGCCCTTGCCTTGGCTTTTGCGTTTGCGTTGCCGAAGCGAACGGATGCGCGCCCGGCTGGTGGCCCGCTATGAGGCGGCCGGCATCGATGGCATCAATCTGGCCTTGGTTTCCGCCCTGAGTTTGGGACTGAAAGACGGGCTCGACAGCGAAAGCCGTTCCCGCTTCGCCTCGGCGGGCGTCGCCCACGTGCTGGCCGTCAGCGGGATGCATGTGGGCATCGTCTATACCTTCGTCGACGCTGTGTTGCGGCTGTTGTTTTTCCTGCTGTCCCTGCCGATACGCCTGGCCGTTCGCCTGGCGGGCCGGCGCTGGTATCCCTCGCAGCGGATCGGCCGGATGCTGCGGCCGCTCTCAGTGACGGGGGTGCTGTGGGGTTATGCCTTCCTGACGGGGCTTTCGCCGTCGGTTGTCCGGGCGGTGACGATGTTCAGCCTTTCGGCCATGGCCCTCTGCCTGCACCGGCGCAACCGGACCTGGAACGCTCTTTGCGTGACGGCCACGTTGATGCTTTGCCAGTGTCCGGCCTGGTTGCTCGATGCCGGTTTTCAGATGAGCTTTCTCTCGGTGGCGGCCATTCTTTTCCTGATGCCTGTTTTTCAGCAATTGCTGGGGTGGGAGCCGCTGGAAGGCGGCGTCGGGGCCTTTGTCGGTGAAATCGCTGCCGCTGCGACGTCTGAATCGGGCCGGACGGGGTGGGC
>R18__coassemble_1941_pt1 | contig 16383 bp, 14 predicted proteins | sample R18__metabat2_low_PE_032 | metagenome-assembled genome bin R18
GCCGTCCATTCTCGATGCACAAAAGCCCCTTTTCGTGCATCGAGATTTGCGTGAGCAGACGGGCGCTGCGACGGCAACTGGAGCCTGTCACCGGCAAAAAAAGGCAAAAGCCCGGGGCCGGACTCCGCGAAAAAGAATGTATCTTTGCAGTCTTGAGCGCACGGCCGCGCGCCGTGAACGCCCGGCGCAGGCACAGCGCACCCACAGCGCAGGCACAGCGCGCCCACACTTTAAGACCGCATATATCCGCAACACTATGAAACTCATCATCTTTGACCTTGACGGCACATTGCTCAACACCATCGCCGACCTCGGCGGCGCGGTCAATCATACCCTGGAATGCCATCAGCTGCCGCAACATGATTTGGCCGAATACAAAATGATGGTCGGGCGCGGAATGAGGAACCTCGTCAAAGCCGCTCTGCCTACAGACAAGAAAGAAGACGAAGCCTTCGTGGATGCATTTCTGAAGGACTTTCTCGATTACTATATGGCGCACATCGACCGCGCCACGGTGCCGTATCCGGGCATTCCCGAGCTGATTTCACAGCTGAACGAAAGCGGCTGCCGACTCGCCGTCGCCTCCAACAAACTGCAAGCCGGCACGGAAACCCTGATCCGCAAATTTTTCCCTGGGATTCCCTTCGTCGCCGTCTGCGGCAACAGCCCGGCCTATCCCTTGAAGCCCGACGCCGCGCTCGTCAAATACATTATGGATCAGGCCCAGGTGGGTCCGCAAGACACCCTGATGGTCGGCGACTCCGGCATCGACATCCTCACCGCCCACAACGCCGGCATTCCGGCGCTGGCCGTCAGCTGGGGCTTCCGTCCCATTGAAGACCTGGCGGAGGCTGACCATATAGCTGGAAACGCTGCTGAACTGACAGAGATATTGAGGAAATTGCGTATCTTCGCCTCTTGATTTCAAACCGCCCGATTTCGGGCCCAATTGAGCAGTTTATGTCATTAGGACAGCAACAGACCATCGGCCAGACCCAGAGCCAACGCCTCACCCAGCAGCAGCTTCAGCTCATCAAGATGCTGGAGATTCCCGCGCTGGAGATGGAGGCGCGCGTCCTGCAGGAAATCGACGACAACCCGGCCCTCGAATTCGGCGAAGACCCCGACGAAGCCCGCCGCAAACGCGAAGAGGATGAGGCCGGAAACGAAAACGAAGAAAACGAAGACGACGAGCCCGCCGACGACAGTCCCTCTGATACGCGCGACGCCGACAGCGAAGACGACCGCCGCGAGATGGAAGAATACATCGCCGACTACGACGACAAAGCCGCCGACTTCGGCCGTACGCAAAACGACGAAGACAACCGGCGCGAACCCTTTATGGGCATCCAGACCGACTCCCTGCAGGAATACCTGCTGCGTCAGCTCGCCGACCTGGACACCACGCCCCTGCAGCAGACCGTCGGCGAATACATCATCGGCAACATCGACAGCGACGGTTACCTCCGGGCCGATGCCCGCACCATCGCCGACCAGATTTCGTTCCAGACCTCGCGCGAGGTGGAACTCTATCAAGTAGAGCAGATGCTCGAGCAGATTCAGGAATTCGAACCCGCCGGCGTCGCCGCCAAAGACTTGCAGGAATGCCTGCTGCTCCAGCTGGAACGCAAAGACCAGACCGAGGTCGTAGAACAGGCCCACGACATTCTGGAACATTGTTTCGAGGAATTTTCCGACCGCGATTACGATTATATCCGCGAACGCCTGTCGCTGACGGCGGAAGCGCTGCAGGCGGCCGTCCGCGAAATCACCCGCCTCACCCCCAAGCCGGGCAACGCCTGGGAAACCTCCCAACTGACGGAAACCGGGCGGCAGATCACGGCCGATTTCCTCGTCGACAACCACGACGGCAAGCTGGAAGTCACCCTCAACGACACCTCCATCCCCGACCTGCACGTCAGCCGCAGCTATTTAAAGATGTGGGAAGACTACCAGGCCGCCAAAAGCCGCGGCGAGACCAAGGGTTCGCTCTTCAACAGCCGCAAGGAAGGGGCCATGTATGCCAAGAAGAAAATCGATGCGGCCAACTGGTTCATCGATGCCATCCGCCAGCGCCAGAACACCCTCACCCTGACCATGCAGGCCATCGTCGACCATCAGAAAGCCTTCTTCCTGAGCGGCGACGAAAAGAAACTCCGCCCGATGAAGCTGAAAGACATCGCCGCGGTGACCGGTCTGGACATGTCGACGGTGTCACGCGTGAGCAACTGCAAATTCGTCGAAACCGAAATCGGCACCTTCCCCTTGAAGTATTTCTTCTCGGAAGGCATCCAAAACGAAAACGGTGAAGAGATTTCGGTCAGAGAAATACAGAGCACCCTGCGCGACCTGGTGGCCAAGGAAGACCCCAAGGCCCCTTACACCGACGACGCGCTGACGGACCTGCTGAAAAAGAAAGGCTACGCCATAGCCCGGCGGACCGTGGCCAAATATCGCGAAGTGCTGGGCATCGCCTCCTCGAAAGAACGCAAACGCCTGTCTTGATTGTTTAACTCATTTAAAAATAGGAAACCATGAACATTCCCACCAACCTCAAGTACACCAAAGATCACGAATGGATCCGCACGGAAGGCAACGAAGCCTTCGTCGGCATCACCGATTTTGCCCAAAGCGAACTCGGAGAAATCGTCTTCGTCGACATCCCCACCGTGGGCGAGCAGCTCAAGCAAGGTGACGTATTCGGTTCCGTCGAAGCCGTCAAAGCGGTTTCCGACCTGTTCCTGCCGGCTTCAGGCGAAGTGCTCGAGCAGAACGCCGCCCTGGAAGATGCCCCCGAACTGGTCAACAACGACCCCTACGGCGAAGGCTGGATGATCAAGATTGCGCTGAACGACGCCGCCGAGCTCGACACCCTGCTCGACGCCGCCGCCTACGAAGCCCTCATCAAATAAGATGAAAGCCTCGGTCAGCATCATCATGGGCAGCACCTCCGACCTGCCCGTCATGGAAAAAGCCGCCAAAGTGCTGGAAGAATTCCGCATCCCCTTCGAGATGCACGCCTTGTCGGCTCACCGCACCCCCGCCGCCGTGGAGCGTTTCGCCCTTGAAGCGGCTCCGCGCGGCATCAAGGTCATCATTGCCGGTGCCGGCATGGCCGCCGCCCTGCCCGGCGTCATCGCCGCCAACACTACGGTGCCCGTCATCGGCGTGCCCATCAACGCCACGCTGAGCGGTATGGACGCCTTGCTGGCCATCGTGCAGATGCCTCCGGGCATCCCCGTGGCCACGGTCGCCGTCAACGGCGCCATGAACGCCGCCATTCTGGCCGTGGAAATGCTCGCACTGAGCGACACGGAACTGGCCGGACGGCTGGCCGCCTACAAAGAGAACCTCAAGACGAAAATCGAGAAAGCCGACAGCGAACTCGCGGCCATCTCCACCTATGCCTGCAAAGTAAACTGATGACGCCCTATTGTCCTGACCTCTTCAACTACCGGCGGCGCAAATCCGCTCAGGTATGCATCGGCTCGCTGACACTCGGCGGCGATGCCCCCATACGCATCCAATCGATGGCCAACACGTCCACGATGGACACGGAAGCGTCGGTCGCTCAAGCCGCACGCATGATCGATGCCGGTTGCGAGCTGGTCAGGTTCACCGCCCAGGGCGTCCGCGAAGCCGACAACCTCTCCGCCATCCGTTGCGGACTCAATGACCGCGGCTACGGCGCCACGCCGCTGGTGGCCGACATCCATTTCAACCCGAAAGCGGCCGAAGCCGCCGCCCTGACCGTTGAAAAAGTGCGCGTCAACCCGGGCAATTTCGCCGACCCCTTCCCCGTCAACGAAAGCTTGTCGGCCGAGGCGCAGGACGAAGCGGCACGAAAAGAAGTACGCCGCCGCTTCGTACCCTTCCTCGATTTGTGCAAAGCCCGCCACACCGCCATCCGCATCGGCGTGAATCACGGGTCGCTTTCGGCCCGGATGATGAAGCGCTACGGCGACACGCCCGAAGGCATGGTGGCTTCGTGCATGGAATACCTCCGCATCTGCCGGGAAGAGCAATTCTGCGATGTGGTCATCTCCATCAAGGCGTCCAACACCCTCATCATGGTGCAGACCGTCCGCCTGCTCGTCGCTACGATGGAGCGCGAGGGAATGCATTTCCCGCTCCACCTGGGCGTGACCGAGGCCGGTGAAGGCGAAGACGGCCGCATCAAGTCGGCCGTCGGCATCGGCGCCTTGCTCGCCGACGGCATCGGCGACACCATCCGCGTCTCGCTGAGCGAAGCCCCTGAGGCGGAAGTGCCCGTAGCGCAGGCTTTGAGAGACTATATCGTCAGCCGCGAAGGGCACGAGCCCATTGCCGCCGCCCCTTACGAAGGCTTTGACCCGTTCCGTTTCCATCGCAGGCCAACCCGCAAGGTCGGATGCGCCGGCGGCGGACAAGTGCCCGTCGTGGTGGCCGACGCTCCTTGCGACGGAGCGTTGAAGCCCGACCTCATTTTTGACGGCCAAGCCTTCGCCGGCCAAACGCTGACGGCCTGCCGGGTCACCCTGGCCGACCTGACGCCCGCCTTCCTCGACGAGTTGAAAAACCGCTCAGATGCCCCCTTGCTGATGCTTCACAGCCGCCACGTCAATGCCCCTGCGGAAATGCGTGCCGCGCTTCACCGCCTGATGTCGGCCGCTTGCGACCTGCCCGTCGTGGCTTGCTTCGACTACCGCGACGTCACCCTCGCTCAACTCCAGCTGCAAGCGGCGGCAGATGCCGGTTTCCTCCTGCTCGACGGCCTCATCGACGGCCTGATGCTGACGGCGCCGGGGCTTGACACGGCCAAAGTGACCGAAACAGCCTTCGCCATTCTGCAGGCCGCCCGCCAGCGGACTACCCGCACCGAATACATTTCCTGCCCCAGCTGCGGCCGGACCATGTTTGACATTGAGCAGACCATTGCCCGCGTCAAAGCCGGCACCGCCCACCTCAAGGGCCTGAAAATAGGCATCATGGGGTGCATCGTCAACGGACCGGGCGAAATGGCCGACGCCGACTACGGCTACGTGGGCGCCGGACGGGGACGCATCAGCCTCTACAAAGGGCGCAACTGCATCGAGAAGAACATCCCCGAAGAAGAGGCGCTCGACCGTCTGCTCCGTTTCATCGAGGAGGACCGTCAAGCCCAGGCCTGACCGGCCGTCAACAAGCCTGACCGGCCGTCAAAACAGCGCATTCAGAAAGGATAACCCACGGCGATGTGGAGGGCGAAGTCGTCCCAGCTGTCGATGTGGGCAATCCGCCATCGGGCTTGCGGCGTCTCTCCTGACGGATCGTAGACCTTCATGCCGGCATCCACACGGAAGACGAAGAATTTCACGTTCACCCTGACGCCGAGGCCTATGCTGCAGGCGATCTGCTCATAGAACGAGTCCCAATGGAAGGCGCCTTCGGGATGTTCCGCCCCTTCTTTTCCGGTCAACGTCCAGACGTTGCCGAAGTCGATGAAATAACCGCCTTCGAAGATGCCGAACCACTTGTGGCGCAATTCGAAACTCAGGTCGAATTTCAGGTCGCCCGACTGGGTCATGAAATTGATGTCGTTGTCGGAGCTGCTGTAAGCGCCGGGGCCCAACGAACGGACCGACCAGCCGCGCAACGAGTTGGCGCCGCCGGCATAGAAACGCCGTTCAAAGGGCAGCGCCTGAGAGTTGCCATAAGGGAATCCGATGCCCAACCCGGCCCGGTAAGTCAGCCTGAGGCGGTCGCTGAGCGGAAGGTTGCGGACATATTCGAAGTCGCCCCTGACAAATTGCGAATAAGGCACGCCGGCCACGGTGTACTGCCCGTCGGCCGAAGGGTCGGCGAAGGCCGGCACGATGAGCGACATCAGGTTGCCGCTTTCCTCCACATTGAAGCGGAAAGTGCGGTACGACGAGTTGTCGGTGCGCTTGCCGAACGGCAGGGTGGAATACAGCAGGCCGTAACGCATCCTGACCATCAGCTGGTCTTGATAGCTGTAAAGCATATACGACCCCGGTTTGAGGTATTGCTCCTCGAAAGCCGGATCCACGTATCCCATGCTCACCAGGGAAATGTCGACGGGCGAAAGCGTATGATTGAACTGCGGTTTGTTCCAGCTGTACTTCATGGAAGCCGACGCGGTGGCCCGTTCGAACTCGGGGCGGGAAACATTGTTGTAGCCCAGTTGGAAACTCGTCTGCGCATCGACGCTTTTGCGCTTTTCCCGCGAGAGGAAGGGGAAGGCGAAGGTCGGAAGGGTATAAGACACCTCGCCGCCATATTCGAAATAACTGCTCGACACCGATGACAGGGCCTCGTAAGCGCCTCTCAGGCTGACGCTGAGTTCATGGCCCCGGTGAGCCATGTTGGCCTGGGTATAAATGGCCGATCCGGCTACGCCCAGATCGCCGGCCGAATTGGTCCCTTCTATCTCGAACGAAACGGTATTCGCATCACCGGAAGAAACGAAAATCAGGCAGTCGAGCCATTTGCCGTCGGCTTTGGCCGAATGGTTCTCGACGAAACGGATGTTGAGGTATTGGAGTATTTTCAACTTGTTCAAGCGGTTGTAGGTCCGCTCCACGTCGGGCGAATCGTAGCGGTCGCCCGGGGCGATGAAACAACTTCCGGTGAGCACCGATTCGCTGATGAAGGGCCGGTCTTTAAAAATGAAACCATAGCCGCGGTATGAGGTCGAATCATAGCCCGAAATGTCGAGCGTGCCGTCGTAACGCAACGCGGTGACCGGCACGTCGAGCAGGAAGGTGACCGACTTCACCCAATACTTCGAATGTTCGAGCACGATGAGCGAATCGAGCAACATGTATGAGACCACCGGCTTGATGTCCATCTCGATGTCGACCGTGCGGTCAGACCGGGTCGTGTCGACCCGGTAAGAAAGGTAATCGCGGTTGAAGGCGTAATAGCCGTGCCGGCGGGCCAGCGTCTCCAGCCGTTTGCGCTCGCTGTCAAGCACTTCGCTGTCGAAGCGGTCACCGGGATGGATGAGCGTCTCGTCGGAAGCGCTTTTGAGCAACATCCGGAGCGAATCACCCTCGACCGCCGGAAGTTCAAACGAATGAATGCGGTACGGCGCCGACGGGTGCACTTCATAGTTGACGACGGTCCGACGGTTGCGGGTAACGGGCTTCAAGTCGACCTCGGCATGGAAATAGCCTTGCGTAAAGAGGTAGCGTTCCATGGCGGAACGCGACGCTTCGGCTTTGATGGAATCATAAACCACCGGCGCCTCACCGATTTTCCGCATCGTACGGCTCCACCACTTGTCGGAATCGGGATTGGAAAGGCTGTAGAAGCCCAGGCGGTTCTTGAACAGGCCGAAAGTCTTCTTGTTGGGTTTCTGGCGGATGTAATTCTCCAGTTTGCTTTTCGAGACTTCGCTCTCGTCGCAGACCACGGTGTTCCTGACCAGCAGCGTTTCGCCTTCGGGAACATATTTCAGCGTGTTGCAAGAAAGCAACAGCAGGGTCGGAAGAAGGGCCGACAATCTTCTGACAAAGTTCCTGAGGTCCATTGGGCGATGCGAAGCAAAACAACGAGCGAAGATATAGAAAAATTTGTGTACTTTCGCACGGATAATCCTCAAGAAGCGCAAGCGTCATGCTCAGCAAGGCCAAAATCAAATGGATACACGCCCTGGAACGGAAAAAAGGCCGTCAGGAGTGCGGCTGTTTTCTCGCCGAAGGCAACAAACTGGTGGAAGACTTGCTCGACTCCCCGCTGACCTGCCGCTTCCTGGCCGCCGTGCCGCAATGGGCGGAAAGCCACCGCCGTCTGCTGCAGAAAGCCTCCGAATGGCAGGAAATCAGTGAAGAAGAGTTGCAGAAAGCCAGCCTGATGCAATGTCCGCAGGAGGTATTGGCCGTCTTTGAAATGCCTGCGGAGACATCGTTGCCCGCCGTGCCCGCCGACCGGCTCACCCTGGCCCTCGACAACGTGCAGGACCCTGGCAACCTGGGCACCATCATCCGCATCGCCGATTGGTTCGGCATAGAAGACATCTTCTGCTCACCCGACACGGCCGACGCCTTCAATCCGAAGGTCGTACAGGCCACGATGGGCGCCATCGGACGGGTCAGGATTCATTACACGCCGCTGACCGCCTTGCTGAAGAACTGTCCCGTGCCCGTCTACGGCACTTTCCTCGACGGAGAGAACCTCTACGACACCCCGCTCGAAGCGGCAGGCGTCATCGTGATGGGCAATGAAGGCAACGGCGTCAGCCGGGAAGTGGCCGCGCTGTCGACCCACCGGCTCCTCATTCCGAATTATCCGGCGGGGCGCCCTTGCAGCGAATCGCTGAACGTTTCGACGGCCACCGCCGTCATTTGTGCGGAATTCCGCCGACGCTGTCGCTGACCTGAACCGGGGCGGCCAGGCTGTCGGCCAACTGCGACAACGAATCGGCTGAAGCCTGCAAAAGTGAATCGGCTGAAGCTTGCAAAAGCGAATCGCCTGACGCCTGCAAAAGCGAATCGGCTGCCGTCATGGACAAGGAATCGACGGCCTGAGCGTGCACCGTGTCGTTCAGCGTCTCATCGGGGCAGATGTCGGTGAGGCGGAAAATCTCCTCCAACACGCTGTCGACAGCCGTCAGGGAAAGCGTGTCCATACTGAGGAAAGCACCCCATCGGGCTACATAGGCCGAATCGATGCGGACTTCTTTCCACTTGCGCTCATAAGCCAGCCGTTCTGCCAGGGCACGCTCTCGGGCCTCTTTTTTGTCGACCTCCGCCTGCATCTTCTTCAGATGGTCTTTGACGAGGTCGAACACGTCGTCGGCCCGTTGAGGCGTACGCGTGTAGTATTTGACGGAGGCGTAAAAATCGTCTTCCGTGATGTCGTGTTTTTCCAGCACCCAGCGGTAAGCCGCGTCCTGAAAAAGGTTCCCCTTCATGCCGCGCTGCCACTGCGACTTGCTCCTGACGTCGAGCGTATTGAGCATGGCGTCGGTCAGATAAACGTCGGTCAAAGCGGCCGCGAAGCGTTTTTCAGACAACACGCGCCCTTCGTCGGTGCTTTTCCGGCACGAAAGCGTCGGGAAAAGAAGCATTCCGACCAGCAACCAAGCCAGAAGCCTCCTGTTCATTTGAGCACCTTATGATAAAAAATCAAGAGGATGAGCACGCCGCAGGTGATGCACGAATCGGCCACGTTGAACACCGGGCTGAAGAAAATGAAATGTTCGCCGCCGCAGAAAGGCATCCACGCAGGCCAGTTGGCGTCGATGATGGGACAGTAAATCATATCGACCACCCGGCCGTAAAACATAGGCGCATAGCCGCCCCCCGCAGGGAAGATTTCCGCTATATGCCCTGCGCTGTCGGAAAAGACCAGGCCGTAAAACATACAGTCGATGACATTGCCCAAAGCGCCGGCGATGATGAGGGCCACGCAGACCACGACCCCCGTCGGATACTTCGGACGGCGGCATATCCTCACCAACAGCCAGACCAGCACACCGGCCGCCGCGATGCGGAAAAGGGTCAGGAAAATCTTGTTGTTGAAGATTTCCCAACCGAAAGCCATGCCGTTGTTTTCGGTGAAATAAAGATAGAACCAGTTGAACACTTTGACGCTGTCGTGCAGGGCGAAGTGTGTCTTGATGTATATCTTCACGAACTGGTCGATCAATATCATCCCGACGATGATGCAGACAGCAAGCACCATACGGCGCCTGCTGCCGGCATGTACGGTCGAAGTCTCCCGGGCCATTATTTCTGCTTCGTCTTGGCTTCGATGCTCAAAGTAGCGTGGGGCACGGCGCGCAGACGCTCCTTCGGAATGAGTTTGCCCGTCTCACGGCAAATGCCGTAAGTCTTGTTCTGAATGCGCACCAAGGCGGCTTCCAGGTTGCGGATGAAGTCAGACTGACGTTTGGCCAGACGGTCTACCTCCTCACGCTGCTGAAAACTGGCTCCGTCTTCAAATGCCTTGAAGGTGGGCGACGTGTCAGCCACATCATTGCCTCGGGTACTCTTGACCAACTGGTCGTATTCAGCACGGGCCTTGGCCAGTTTTTCTTCAATGAGGATGCGGAACTCCTCGAGTTCGGCATCGGAGTAGCGTACGATTTCTGCCATAATGATTATAATTTGACCACGCTCACGAAAAGCGTGTATCCGTCCATATCCTGTGCGGTTCCGTTTTCCACGGCGGGCACGATTTCAATGCTGTCGGCCAGCACCTGCGAAGCGATGTAATGGCTCCAGGTCTGCACGGCCCGGTCAGACTGCGGGTCGGAAGAAATCTTCACGGCCACACGGTCGGTGATGTCGAAGCCCTGCGACTTGCGCATGTTCTGGATGCGGTTCACCAGTTCGCGGGCGATGCCTTCTTCGCGGAGCGCCTCGGTGACCTCCACCTCAAGGGCCACGGTCAGGCGGCCTTCATTGGCCACGAGCAGACCGGGGATGTCTTCGGAATAGAATTCCACGTCGGTGCTTTCCACCGTAACGGTATGCCCGTCGACCGTCAGCGTGCAGCTGCCGGAGGCCTCGAAGGCGAAAATGTCGTCTTGGGCCATGTCCTTCAGCATTTCGGCCACCTGCTTCATCTGCTTGCCGCACTTCGGGCCCAACTTCTTGAAATCGGGTTTGATGCGCTTGGTCAGGATACCGGCGGCATTTTCCGTAAACTGCATTTCCTTGACATTCACCTCGCTGAGAATCAGGTTTCTGACCGCTTCGACAGCAGCCTTGTCTTCTTCGCCCAGGGCGGGAAGGATGATGGCCTGCAGCGGCTGACGCACCTTGATGTTGACCTTGCGGCGCAGGGCCAGCACCATCGACGTGATCTTCTGCGCCATCAGCATCCGGTAATTGAGCCGTTCGTCGATGAGGCTTTCATCGGCCTTGGGGAAGAGGGCCAGATGGACCGACTCGGTCGTGTCGCGTCCGGTCACCCGGTTCAGATCGAGGAAGAGCATGTCGGCATAGAAAGGCGCGATGGGGGCCATCAGCCTCGACACCGTTTCCAGACAGGTGTAAAGGGTCTGGTAGGCGGAGAGTTTGTCGCGGTCGAACGTACCGCCCCAGAAACGCTTGCGGTTCAGGCGCACGTACCAGTTGCTCAGGTTCTCCTGCACGAAATCGCTGATGGCACGGCCCGCCTTGGTGGCCTCGTAATCGGCATAATCGGCGTCGGCCTGACGCACCAGGTCGTTGAGCATGGAGAGGATCCAGCGGTCTATTTCGGGGCGCTCGCTCACGGGCACCTCGGGTTCTTTCCCCGTAAAGCCGTCCACATTGGCATAAAGGGCGAAGAAGGAATAGGTGTTGTAAAGGGTTCCGAAGAATTTCCTGCGGACCTCCTCCACGCCGTCGGTGTCGAAACGGAGGTTATCCCAAGGCGAAGCGTTGGTGATCATATACCAGCGCAAGGGGTCGGAACCGTATTTTTCGATGGCGCCGAACGGGTCGACGGCGTTGCCCAGACGCTTCGACATCTTCATGCCGTTGCGGTCGAGCACCAAGCCGTTGGAAACGACGTTGCGGAAGGCCACCGAGTCGAAAATCATCGTCGCCAGGGCGTGGAGGGTATAGAACCATCCGCGGGTCTGGTCCACGCCTTCGGCGATGAAGTCGGCGGGGAAGACGCTGCGGGCGTCGAAGGCCTCCTTGTTCTCGAAGGGATAGTGAATCTGGGCATAAGGCATGGCGCCGCTGTCGAACCAGACGTCGATGAGGTCGGTCTCGCGCTGCATGGGCTTGCCCGAAGCGCTCACCAGGATGATGTCGTCGACATAGGGGCGGTGCAGGTCGATCTTGTCGTAATTTTCCTTGGTCATCAGACCGGGCACGAAGCCTTTGTCGCGGTAGGGATTGCTCTTCATGAACCCGGCCGCCACCGACTTGTCGATCTCGTTGAAAAGTTCTTCCACGCTGCCGATGCACCTTTCCTCGCGGGTGTCGCGGTTGCGCCACACGGGCAGAGGAGTGCCCCAGTAGCGGCTGCGGCTCAGGTTCCAGTCATTGAGGTTCTCAAGCCATTTGCCGAAACGGCCGCTGCCCGTGGCTTCGGGTTTCCAGTTGATGGTGCGGTTGAGCTGCATCATCCGCTCGCGGCAGGAGGCCGCCCGGATGAACCAGCTGTCCAACGGATAATAGAGCACGGGCTTGTCGGTGCGCCAGCAGTGGGGATATTCGTGTTCGTGTTTTTCCACCTTGAAGGCGATGCCCGCCTGCTTCATTTCGATGCAAAGACGGATGTTCAGGTCGTCGTCTTTCGCGGCGGCGGCTTCGTCGTATTTGCCGCCTTCGTTGTATTGCGGCGCATAGGCATTCTTCACATAGTCGCCGGCGTGAGGGGCATAGGCGGCCTCGTCGACGCATTTGGCCACGAACGTCGCTTCGCACTCGTCGAGCAACCAGTACTTGCCCGTCATGTCGACCATCGGGCGGGTCTCGCCGAGGCGGTTGATCATGAAGAGCGAAGGGATGCCGGCGGCCTTGGCCACTTTGGCATCGTCGGCGCCGAAAGTCGGGGCGATGTGGACGATGCCCGTGCCGTCTTCGGTGGTCACGTAGTCGCCCGGGATGACGCGGAAAGCCTCCTCGGCGATTTCAACAAAGGTATCCCGGCCGGCGGCGTAAAGCTTTTCGGGGTGGGCGGCCGCATAGGCGCGGACATATTCCGGAGCGTTTTCGTCGACTTTTTCAGTCGGTTTGACCCAAGGCATGAGCTGGGCGTAATGCATCCCGACCAGGTCGGTGCCCTTGTAGCGGCCGACGATGCGGTAAGGCAGTTCGCGTCCGTTTATCTTGGCCACGTCGAGGGCTTCCATCTCCTCGAGGCTGTCGTATTGCTTGCCTTTGAGATAAGCCCCGACGCGGGCTTCGGCCATGACGACCGTCAGCCGGTCACCGTTATACGGGTTGAAAGTCTGGACCGCCACATAGTCGATGTTCGGGCCCACGCAGAGGGCCGTGTTCGAAGGAAGGGTCCAAGGGGTGGTGGTCCAGGCGGCGAAGCAGGGACGTCCCCACCCGGTCATCTCCTCGCGCGGATCGGTCATGGCAAACAGGGCCGTGGCCGTGGTGTCCTTGACGGTGCGGTAGCAGCCGGGCTGGTTCAGTTCGTGGCTCGAGAGCCCCGTGCCGGCCGCGGGCGAATAAGGCTGGATGGTATAACCCTTGTAGAGCAAGCCTTTGTCGTAAAGCTGACGCAGCAACCACCACAGCGTCTCGATGTAACGGTTGTCGTAAGTGATGTAGGGGTTTTCGAGGTCTACCCAGTAACCCATCCGGTGAGTCAGGTCGGTCCACTCTTTGGTGAACTTCATCACGTCACGGCGGCAGGCGGCGTTGTAGTCGTCGACCGAAATCTTCTTGCCGATGTCTTCCTTGGTGATGCCCAGCGCCTTCTCCACGCCCAGTTCGACGGGCAGGCCGTGGGTGTCCCAACCGGCCTTGCGCCTGACTTGGAAGCCCTTCATGGTCTTGTAGCGGCAGAAGATGTCTTTGATGGAGCGGGCGATGACGTGGTGGATGCCCGGCATGCCGTTGGCCGACGGCGGTCCCTCGTAAAACACGAACGAAGGCGCACCCTCCCTGACTTCCGTACTCTTGTGGAACAAGTCTTTGTCGTCCCAGTCTTTCAGTACCTCTTTATTGATTTGGGAAAGGTCGAAACCGGAATATTCCCTGAACTTTTCTGACATGATTTTCCTTTATAAGAATGACGCGTGATTCACGCGCGCAAAAATAACGGAAAATCGCAAGAAAAGCAACTGCCCCTACTTATCGTCGAGGGGATGGCGGGCGTACCAGTCGGCGCGCCAATTCATGAAAAATTCGAGCACGGCCAGCAGGAGCATCAACACCATGAAGGCATTGTTGCCGTTCCACATCAGATAAGCGCTGCCCACCAGCAAGAGCACATTGAAAACGAACAGACGGTTGAGCCGCTTGATGCGGAAATCGCCGCCCTTGTAAGCGTGCTTGAGGTGACAGGCCAGATAGCCCAAGGCACCCGCGATGAACAGATAGACGGCCCACGGCACTTTCTGGAAGAACAACACGATGGCCAGGCAGAGCAACACGGCCGACAAGCCGTAGAGGACGGTGAAGAAATCAGGTTTTTTCATCGGCGGTTTTTGCTTTCGAGCAGGAAAAGGTCTTCGTCGGCGCGCTTCATGAGGTATTGCTCGCGGGCCGTTTTTTCAAGTTCTTCTTCTCCGACGCGGAGGTCCTCCAGGCGCCGGCGGCTCTCGTCGCGCTGCTGTTCGTAGCGTTCGATTTCTTCCTCCAACGCGGCGATTTCGCGGTTGTAGCGGATCCGGGTAAAGACATTGTTTTTGCCGACAAAGAGAATCATCACCACGAAAAAGACGATGACGATGACGTATTTGTTGCAATAGGGCTTGACCTTCAGCCAGCATTCCTTGAGCTTTTCCATAGCGACGGGGTGGGGTGTTTGCGAAGACGATGCAAAAATAATGAATGAAGAGGGAGGTGCAAACTTTACAAGCGGGAAAATTTGGTTATCTTTGTGTGAGAATATCAACCAGCCGAACCCATGGAGAATTACCTCGTTTCCGCCCGGAAATACCGTCCCGACACCTTCCGCTCGGTCGTCGGGCAGCAGGCGCTGACCACTACCCTGAAAAACGCCATCCGCAACAAGCAGCTGGCCCAGGCCTACCTCTTCTGCGGCCCGCGGGGCGTGGGCAAAACCACTTGCGCCCGCATCTTCGCCAAAGCCATCAACTGCACCAACCCGACGGCCGACGGCGAAGCCTGCAACGAGTGCGAATCGTGCCGCTCGTTCAACGAGCAGCGTTCGCTCAACATTTTCGAACTCGACGCCGCTTCCAACAACTCGGTCGACGATATCCGTGAACTGACCGAACAGGTGCGCATCCCGCCCCAATTGGGCAAATATAAGGTGTACATCATCGACGAGGTTCACATGCTCTCCACGGCCGCCTTCAACGCCTTCCTCAAAACGCTGGAAGAGCCGCCGGCCCACGCCGTCTTCGTCCTGGCCACGACCGAGAAACACAAAATCATCCCGACCATCCTCTCCCGCTGCCAGATCTACGATTTCCACCGCATCGGTTTGCAGGACATCACGGAACATCTGGCCTACGTGGCCTCACAGGAGGGCATCGAGGCCGAAGCGGCCGCCCTCGACGTCATTGCCTTGAAGGCCGACGGCGGCATGCGCGACGCCCTGTCCATCTTTGACCAGTCGGCCAGTTTCGGCAATGGGAAAATCACCTACAAGGGCGTCATCGACAACCTGAACGTCCTCGACTACGACTACTATTTCCGCCTGACCGACTGCTGTCTGAGCGGCCGGGTCACCGACGCCCTGCTGCTGTTTGACGAAGTGCTCAACCTCGGTTTCGAGGGACTGCATTTCATCAACGGATTCGCCTCTCACCTGCGCGACCTGATGGTGTGCAAAGACCCCCGAAGCGTCAAATTGCTCGAAGTGGGCGCCGACATCAGGGAAAAATATCTGAAGCAGGCCGCCGCCTGCGGCTTCGACTATCTGCTCAAGGCGCTGAAACTCACCAACGAATGCGCGATGCAATATGCCGCGTCAAAAAACAAGCGGCTGTTGGTGGAGCTCTGTCTGATGCGGCTCTGCGTGCCCTCGGCCGACGCCGCCCCGGCCTCCGCGCCGACGCTTGCGCCCGCCCGGCCCGCAGCGGCATCGACGCCCGCAGCGGCCAGCGCTCCGGCACCCGCTTCCACACCCGCTCCGGCGCCTGCCGCGCCTGCAACGCCAGCGCCCGCAGCCCCGCTTGCTGCCCCGGCTCCCGTCGCCGCATCCGCTCCCGCTCCGGCGCCTGCCGCGCCCGCTTCAGCGCCGTCCGTTGCCCGGCCTGCGCCCCAGCCCGCCGCCGCACCCAAAACTTTTTCCATCAGGAGTCTGAAAAACAAACCCGCGGAGACGGAAGAAAACGATCAAATAGTAGAAGCAGAAGAAAATCAATCGTTTACTGAAGACGATCTCTGCCAGGCCTGGCAAGCCTATGCCGACACCGTGACCGCCGACCCGCTGCTGAAAAGTTCCTTGACGAGCGACCGGCCGAAACTCCTGTCACCGACCGAATTCGAATTTTCGGTTTTCAATCCGAATCTGGAGCACCAGCTGCTCGGCCTGAAAATCGAAATCGAGCGCTTCCTCCACGCCCGTCTGCACAACACCCACCTGACCATGCAGGTGCGGCTGACGGAGGGCGAAGAGAAAAAGAAGGCCCTGAGCGCACGCGATCAGTTGAAATTGATGGTGGAAAACAACCCCGCCATCGCCGACCTCGGCCGCCAGCTCAGCCTCGAACTGGAATAACCCAAAGGAGAGGCTCCCTCGTGGCTCGGGCGTATGCGACCGAGCCAAAAGTTCAAATACGCTGAAAAGATGTTCACGGAT
>R18__coassemble_1990_pt1 | contig 15857 bp, 13 predicted proteins | sample R18__metabat2_low_PE_032 | metagenome-assembled genome bin R18
GGCCCCGCCCCCCCCCCCGCGGGGGGGGCCCCCGCCCCACTTTGGGCCCGGGGGGTCCGCCCCGGGGGCCACAAAGCGGCTTTGATGCGGCGTGCCGCTTCGATGATGTTGGCGTCGGAGGTGGCGTAGGAGAGGCGGATGCATTCGGACGAGCCGAAGGCGGCGCCGCCGACGGTGGCCACGTGACCGGCCTCAAGCAGATACATGGCCAGGTCCATCACGTCGTTGATGCGGCGGGCGGCGACTTCGCGGCCGTCGATGACCTCGCCGTCGTATTGCTTGCCGATGTAGGCGCTGCATTTGGGGAAGAGGTAGAAGGCACCCTGCGGCTCGCGCACTTCCAGCCCGGGAATTTCCCGCATCAGGCTGACGATGAGGTCGCGGCGGCGACGGAACGCGTCGCGCATGTCGGCCACGCACTGCTGGCTGCCGGTGTAAGCGGCCAGGGCCGCCTGCTGGGCCACGGAGTTGGGACCGGAAGTGTATTGACCTTGCAGCTTGGTGCAGGCCTTGGCCAGCCATTCGGGCGCGGCCATCCAGCCGATGCGCCAGCCGGTCATGGCATAAGCCTTGCTCACGCCGTTGATGATGACCACCCGGTCACGCAGGGCTTCGAAAGAGGCCATGCTGGCGTGGGCGCCCACATAATTGATGTGTTCGTAAATTTCGTCGGCGATGACGAAGACGTCGGGGTGACGCTCCAGCACGGCCGCCAGCGCGGCGAGTTCCTCCCGGCTGTAGACGCTGCCCGTCGGATTCGACGGCGAGCAGAGGATGAGCGCCCGGGTGCGGTCGGTGATGGCGGCTTCGAGCTGCTCAGGAGTGATTTTGAAATCGTTTTCGATGCCGGCTTCGATGATGACGTTCCGGCCTTCGGCCAGCTTGACCATCTCCACGTAGCTCACCCAATAAGGAGCGGGCACGATGACTTCGTCGCCGGGATTGACCAGGGCGAGGACGGCGTTGCAGACACACTGCTTGGCGCCGTTCGAGCAGACAATCTGCGAGGGCTTGTAGCTGAGGTTGTTCTCGGCCAGCAGTTTTTGGCAGATGGCTTCTCTCAGGGCAGGATAGCCCGGCACGGGCGAATAGAACGAAAAGTTGGCGTCGATGGCCTGTTTGGCGGCATGCTTGACGGCGTCCGGGGTAAAGAAATCGGGCTCGCCCACACTCATGTTGATGACATCGATGCCTTGCGCTTTGAGCTCACTGCTTTTCTGAGACATGGCAAGGGTCTGGGAAACGGCCAGACTGGCGATACGGTCGGAAACAGGCATAATCTTCGGTTGAATTCCAAAAAGTTCCAATAAAAAAAGAAGGTCATGTGCCCTGAGGCAAACGACCTTCTGTGAGTAGCGAGGCTCGGGATTGAACCGAGGACCTCATGATTATGAATCATGCGCTCTAACCAGCTGAGCTATCTCGCCATCGGCCTCCTTGTGGAAAGGCGATGCAAAAGTACCGCTTTTCTTTGAATAAACAAACAGACGGCTGAAAAACTTTTCGGAAAATCATTTGGAATTGCCTGTTTTTTCTTTTATCTTGCGCTCAGCATCGTTCCGGACCGGTCTCTTGTGCCGCGCAGGTCCGACGCTGCCCAGATTTAATTTTTGCGCCATGAGAGAAACGTTTACCATCGAATACGGATTGAAAAAAGGTTCCGTCAAGACGTTGTGGAACCTGGTGAGTACCCCTCAAGGCCTTTCGGAATGGATGGCCGACCGGGTTGATGCCAACGGCAATATTTTCACCTTCTATTGGGGTGACAGCGAAGAGCAGGCCGAACTTCTGCAGCAGGTGCCCAACGAACGAATCCGTTTCCACTGGCTTTACAATACGCCGAGCAATTACTTCGAAATCCGCATCCTGACGTCGGAACTGACGCGCGACATCACCCTGGAAGTGACCGATCACGCCGACTCTCCGGAAGAACGCCTCGACCAGATCCGCCTCTGGGATCAGGAAATCGAACAACTGATCCGCCGCACCGGCCTGTAAGCGCCCGCCCGCCTTGCCGGCACTGCGAAGGCCCGAAGCCGGGACAGCCTTCCTGCCGGCCTGAGAAAATTCCGCTCAGCGCCCCTTCGAAGAGCGCCGCCAAAGCATTTGGCAATTTCATCCGCATTCGGTAATTTTGCGCTTTCAAGAGAAACTGCGCCCACCTTATGCTGCGTATCAAACGACTCGATACTTTCGTCCTCCAGAATTTCCTGCCGACGTTCCTGATGACGTTCCTCATCTGCGACTTCATCCTCGTCATGCAGTTTGTCTGGCGCGTGGCCGACGACATCATGGGCAAGGGCATCGAGTTTTACGTCTACCTGCAGTTTTTCTATTACGTTTCGGCCAGCCTGCTGCCGACCACCTTGCCCCTGGCCATTCTTCTGGCCTCGCTCATGACCTTCGGCAACTTCGGCGAAAGGCTGGAGCTGCTGGCCATGAAGGCGGCCGGCGTCTCCCTCTTCCGCATCATGCGGCCGCTCATCCTGACGGTGACAGTCATCGCCGGCCTGTCGTTCCTCTTCGAAGACGCCTACCTGCCGAAAGTGCAGCTCAAGCTCAATTCGCTGATGTACGGCATGCAGGAAAAGTCGCCCGCCCTGTCCATTCCCGAAGGCGCCTTCTATTCGGAAATCGAAAACATGACCATCTACGTCCGCTCGAAAGACGTCGGGAAAAAGATGCTCAAAGACATCATGATTTACGACTTCTCCGAAGGATTTGAAAAGGTGTCGGTGACCCTGGCCGACTCGGGCTTCCTGCAGATGACCGAAGACAAATGCAACCTGGTCATGACCCTTTACCACGGCGAGGGCTTCAGCAATTTCGACCAGCAGACGGCCAACACCAAGGGCGTGCCTTACCGCCGCGAAATGTTCCGCATGAAGGAAATCATCATCCCCTTCGACGACAATTTCCGGGCCCTCGACGAAGACCGGCTCCGCTCGAACCACATGAGCCGCAACTGCAAGGAACTGCGCAGCGACCTCGACTCGCTCCAGGCCATCATCGACACGGCTTACGTGCGCAAACAGCGCATCTATGTGAACAACCATTATATGGGGCGCGAGCGGGTGACCGGCTACCACCTCCTCACGGTCGACTCGATGCAGAGGGTTTCGACCGTACCCCTCTTCAACGTGAATGTGGACAGCATGTTCGCCTCGCTCAGCGCCGAACGGGCCCAGGCGGTGCTGGACAAAGCCGTCGACAAAGTCGACAACGCCAAAAACGACTTCGTCTACCAGGAATCGTCGCTCAACCGCGAAACCTACAAGTACCGGCGCAGCGGCATCGAGTATTACAAGAAATATTCCCTGTCGATCGCCTGCCTGGTCTTCTTTTTCATCGGCGCGCCGCTGGGGGCCATCATCCGAAAGGGCGGCATCGGCATGCCGGCCGTGCTGTCGGTGGTGCTCTTCATCGTCTATTACCTCATCGACACGGCCGGTCAGAAACTCATCAAGAGCGGCGAGTGGCCCGCTGCCATGGGCATGAGCCTGAGCACGCTGGTGCTGCTGCCCCTGGGCCTGTTCCTGACCTACAAGTCGGTCAACGACTCGGCCATCTTCAACAGTGAAAGTTATCTGTCAGTCATCAAGCGGATTTTCCGCCCGAAACTGATGTACAGATATGTGAGATATGTATTCAGATATTACAGGAAACATGGATTCGGACATCAGGCTCAATAGCGTGGAAGAGGTCATCGAAGCGGTGGCCCGGGGAGAAATCGTCATCGTCGTGGACGACGAGGACCGTGAGAATGAAGGCGACTTCATCACGGCAGCCCAGCTCATCACTACGGAAAAGGTGAACTTCATGATCACGCAGGGGCGGGGCGTGCTCTGCGCCCCCATCACTGAGGAGCGCTGCGCGGAGCTGGAACTCGACCGCCAGGTCGACAACAACACCTCCCTGCTCGGCACCCCCTTCACCGTCACTGTCGACAAGATAGCCGGCTGCACCACGGGCGTGTCGGCGCACGACCGGGCCGAGACCATCCGCGCGCTGGCCGATCCGGCCACGAAACCCGAAGACCTGGCCCGGCCTGGTCACGTCAACCCCTTGTATGCGAAGTCGAAAGGCGTGCTGCGCCGGGCGGGTCACACCGAAGCCGCCGTAGACCTTTGCCGTCTGGCGGGCTTGCGCGAAGCCGGCGTGCTCATCGAAGTGATGAACGAAGACGGCACGATGGCCCGTCTGCCCCAGCTTTGCCGCATGGCACAGCAATATCATCTGAAAATCACCACCATCAAAGACCTGATCGCCTACCGGCTGAAGGAAGAGTCGCTCGTGGAGATGGGCCCCAGCGTCCATCTGCCTACCCAATACGGCGATTTCCGGCTGATTCCCTTCCGCCAGATCTCCAACGGTCTGGAACACCTGGCCCTCATCAAAGGCGAATGGGCGCCGGGCGAAAGCATCCTGGTCAGGGTCCATTCTTCTTGCCTGACGGGCGACGTGTTCGGCAGCCGGCGCTGTGAGTGCGGCGAACAGCTGCACCGGGCCATGAGCATCATCGAAAAGGAGGGCAAGGGCGTCGTGCTCTACCTCAGCCAGGAAGGCCGCGGCATCGGGCTGATGAACAAAATCAAGGCCTACAAATTGCAGGAAGAAGGCTACGACACCGTCGACGCCAACCTCCATCTGGGTTTCGAGGCCGACGAACGCGACTACGGCGTGGGCGCCCAGATCCTGCAAAAACTCGGGGTGACCGACATGCGCCTGATGACCAACAACCCCGTCAAGCGCATCGGGCTGGAAGCCTACGGACTGAAAATCGTGGAGAACGTCCCGCTCGAAATCCCCACCAATCCCTACAACGAGGCCTATATGCGCACCAAGAAAGAGCGGATGGGACACGTATTGAGAAACATCAAATAAGCATCATCACACCATGAAACATTTCAACCGATTTTTGACCCTTATGGCAGCCGCGGCCCTGCTGACGCTGGCTTCTTCTTCCTGTTCGACATCGCAGACGGCGGCCGCCGGCGACCCGCAGCAGCGGGAGGTCAAGCAAAAGACGAAAAGCAGCCAAGGACTCTGGCATCTCTTCGGCAAGCGGCAGAAGGCCTATGTCTTCAGTTGCCGCAAGGGCGAAGCGCTCCGCTATTGCTACAGTTACGACGGTCTCATCTGGAGCGAGCTGACCGACGCGCAAGGCTTGCCGGTCACCGAAATCGAAGCCTCTGCCTTCATCAAGAGCAGCCAGACTTTGAAAAAAGTTCCGCAGCAGGTCGCCGGCACGCTGGAAGAGGGCACGGTGCCGCAGGTCATGAAAATCGGCAAATATTCCTATATTTATTGGAACAAGGCCATTGTCAGACGCATCGGCTGTCTGCGCACCTCGGGCAGCGTGAACAATGAGCAAAAGCTCGAGGAAATCGGCAACTACATCAAATTTCCGGCCGGAATCCGATTGGAAGAACTCCACGAAATCCGGCCGAAAACGCTGCAGCAGATTCAGGGCATCTGAGCCTGGAACCTGCAAGGGAAATTTGATCTGAATCAGAAATTGGCGAGCAGGTATTGCTCGGCCTCGAGGTTCCACAGACCCAGGTGGGCCTTGCAGAGCTTGTCGAGCTCGGCGAAGCGTGTGTCGCTGCGGCCGAGTTCTTCAAATTGGGCGATGGGGGTCAGCGGCATCTCGATGTGGTTGTAGATGAGCTTCTTGCCACCGGGGATGGAAGGCAGGTTGAGCGTGGCGTCGATGACGGCGTTCAGACCGCCGATGTGGGTGACCAGTCCGGCGGGATCCATGCCTTTGCCCATCAGGTGAAGGGCCTCCTTCATGTCGTCGGTGTTGCCGCCGCTGGTGCCGACCACGTGGGTGTAGGCGTAGTGGACGTTGTAGAAATTGAACATCGCGCTGAAGTCGGGTTTGCCCGGACCGGCGAAGAAATTCAGACAGCCGTCGAAACCGAGGATGGCGTCGGCCTGTTCGGCCACGGCGCGGACCGGAGCGAAGCAGAAGACGTCGTCGTAACCGTTGCCGCCGTTGATGGCTTTCAGCTCTTCAGCGGGATTTTCCATTTTGCCCGTGTTGACGTATTTCAGGTCGATGCCCCGCGACGCGGCGAATTCGACGGTGTAGAGCGAAGCGGCACGGTCCAGACGGGCTTGGTCCATATCGGTGACCACGAGCAGGGAGGGGTGACGGTCTTCGCGGTGAAGCACGTAGTTGATGGCGGCCAGGCCCATCGGACCCACGCCGGCCAGGATGGCCATCTTGCCGTCGGCCTTGATTTCCATGTTGTGGACGTAGCAGCCCGGGGTGATGTGGTAGCAGGCGTGCATGGCGCCGATGACGCAGCTCAGGGGCTCGGAGAGGGAGGCGGGGTAATAGCCTTCGCCCTTGAAGGGCAGCAGGCACCCCAGCTCCATGACTTCGCGGGGAATGATGACGTAGGTGGCGTCGCCGCCGATGTAGCGGTAGGAGTAACCCGGAGCGCTCAGCACGCCGACCGGACCCTGTTCGTAATTGAGGGCGGGTTGGATGGAAAACTTGTCGCCCACCTTGAACTGACCGGCCCAACGGCTGCCCACTTCGACGAGCTCACCGGCGAATTCGTGGCCGATGATGACCGGGTTTTCAGCCACGTTGTCGGGCACGCGTTTGTGATCGGGGCCTTGGTTGGCCGCTTTGTAGGAGGACATGCAGAGGCTGTCACAGATGACTTTCGCCAGGATTTCGTCGTCTTTGATGGCCGGGAGCTCGTAAGTGTCGAGCCGGAGGTCTTGTTTGCCGTAGAGACGGACTGCTTTTGCTTTCATATGTAGAATGAGTTTGTGTGGTAGAACAATTCAAATGGCAAAGATAGGATAAATCGTCTGCATTGTCAAACAATGCCCGGCGTAAGGGAGTGAAAAATATCTGCTTTTTTGCGGTCGGCGGGTGTGGTTTTTTATAAGGTAAAGTACTATATTTGTCCCAAATTTCAAAGCGAACTCTTGTTTTATTCAACAGCATCATAATCAGAAGATAATGGCAGACATTACCCGCATGCGCAAAGCTCTTGTCTCGGTCTTCCACAAGGAAGGCCTCGACGAAATCCTCAAAAAACTCCACGAAGAAGGCGTTGAATTCATCTCGACGGGCGGCACTTGCAGCTTCATCGAGTCGCTCGGTTATCCCTGCGAAAAGGTGGAAGACCTGACCGGTTACCCCTCCATCCTGGGCGGCCGCGTCAAGACCCTTCATCCGAAAGTCTTCGGCGGCATCCTCAACCGTCGCGAGCTCTCTGAAGACAGTGCCCAGTGCGCGCAATACGATATTCCGGCCATCGACTTGGTCATCGTAGACCTCTATCCCTTCGAGGCCACCGTGGCTTCGGGCGCCAGCGCCGAAGACATCATCGAAAAAATCGACATCGGCGGCATCTCGCTCATCCGTGCCGCGGCCAAAAACTTCAACGACGTGGTCATCGTGGCCTCGAAGGCCCAGTATGGCGCGTTGCTGTCGATCCTGAACGAAAAAGGCGCTCAGACCACGCTCGAAGAACGCCGCTGGTTTGCCGCGGAGGCATTCAAGGTCTCTTCCGGCTACGACACCCATATTTTCAACTGGTTCGACGGCGGTCAGGGCAGCGCTTTCCGTTGCGCCTCCGACAGCGTGCGTCCGTTGCGTTACGGCGAGAATCCTCACCAGAAAGCCGCTTTCTACGGCGATTTCGACGCGATGTTCGACCAGATTCACGGCAAGGAAATCTCTTACAACAACCTGCTCGACATCGACGCCGCCGTTTCGCTCGCGGCCGAGTTCGACGAGCCGGCATTCGTCATCATCAAACACAACAACGCCTGCGGCGTGGCGGTGCGTCCGACCCTGCTCGAGGCCTGGAAAGACGCCCTGGCCGGTGACCCGGTCTCCGCTTTCGGCGGCGTTTTCGCCTGCAACCGTCCGGTCGACCTGGCCACGGCCGAAGAAATCAACAAACTTTTCTTCGAAGTGATCATCGCCCCGGCTTACGAGGCCGACGCCCTTGAAATCCTGAAGGGCAAGAAGAACCGCATCATCCTGATTCAGAAAGACAGCCCGCTGCCCGTCAAGCAGTTCCGTTCGGCCTTCAACGGCGTGCTGGTGCAAGACCGCGACCTTCACCGCGAAACGCCTGAAGAACTGACCACGGTCACCGAAACGGCTCCGACGGCCGCCCAGATCGACGATCTGCTCTTCGCCAACATCATCGTCAAGCACAACAAGTCGAACGCCATCGTGCTGGCCAAGAACCGCCAGCTCTGCGCCTCGGGCGTGGGCCAGACTTCGCGCGTGGATGCGCTCAAGCAGGCGGTTGACAAGGCGGTGTCCTTCGGTTTCGACCTCAACGGCGCCGTGATGGCCTCCGATGCCTTCTTCCCCTTTCCCGACTGCGTGGAAATCGCCGACAAGGCCGGCGTCAAGGCCGTCATCCATCCGGGCGGTTCCATCAACGACAAGCTCTCCGTTGACTATTGCAACGGCAGCGGCATGGCCATGGTGACCACCGGTTACAGACATTTCAAACATTGACCCTCATACAAGCTTTAAACTATGGGTTTGTTTTCTTTTAATCAGCGAATTGCCATGGACCTGGGGACGGCCAACACCGTCATCATGGTCAAGGATAAGGTCGTGATCGACCAGCCCAGCATCGCCGCCTTCGACCGCAAGACCGACAAGCTCCTGGCCGTCGGCGATCAGGCGCGCCTCATGCACGGCAAAACCCACGAAAACATCAAGACGGTCCGCCCGATGCGCGACGGCGCCATCGCCGATTTCTACGCGGCTGAGCAGATGATCCGCGGCTTCATCAAGATGATCAACCCCCGCGGCGGCGGTCTGTTCTCTTCGATGACCATCGTGGTCTGCATCCCTTCGGGTTCCACCGAAGTGGAAATCCGTGCCGTGCGTGACTCGGCCGAACACGTGGGCGGACGCGAAGTCTATATGATTCACGAACCGATGGCGGCGGCCGTCGGCATCGGCATCGACGTGACGGCGCCGGAAGGCAACATGATTGTCGACATCGGCGGCGGCACCACCGAAGTGGCCGTCATCTCGCTGGGCGGCATCGTCTCCAACCACTCCATCCGGGTGGCCGGTGACGACTTCACGGCAGACATTCAGGAATATCTGCGCAGCCAGATCAACATCAAGGTGGGCGAGCGGACGGCCGAACAGGTGAAACTCCACGTCGGTTCGGCCTTGACCGAATTGGCCAATCCGCCGGAAGATTATGTGGTGCACGGCCCGAACCAGATGACGGCGCTGCCTATGGAAGTGCCCATTTCCTGTGTGGAAATAGCCCATTGTCTGAACAAGTCGATCTCGCAGATCGAGACATCGGTGCTCAGCGCTCTGGAGCAGACACCGCCCGAACTTTATGCCGACATCGTGAAGAACGGAATCTACTTGACGGGCGGCGGCGCTTTGATGCGCGGTCTGGCCGACCGTCTGGCCGCGAAGATCAACATTCCGTTCATCGTGCCCGAAGACCCGCTCCACGCGGTGGCCCGCGGTACGAACATCGCGCTGAAGAACCTCGACAAGTTCAACTTCCTGCTGCGCTGATACCGACGCTGACATTGACGTTAGCTTTGGTACTGACGCAATTTTTTCTTCAAAGCTGAATGAGGTCGCTGCTGCAATTCCTCCGGAAGATTGCCCCATTCCTTCTCTTTCTTGTTTTGGAGGTCGTGGCATTGGTTTTGCTGTTTTCCGACAGCAATTACCACGGCAGTGTCCGGTTTTCTTCGGCCAACCGCTTCAATGCCCGGATGTATGAAGTGCGTCACCGTCTGACGGCTTACATCGGGCTGAAGCAGACCAACGAAGCCCTTTGGGTGCGCAATGGTGAACTGGAAAAAGAGGTGGCGGCTTTAAGGCAAGCCTTGGACGGAACCTTGCCGGAAGGGGCTGCGCAGTTGTCCGACGAATATGAATACGTTTATGCAAACGTGTTGAAAAACAGCATCCAGCGCAATAAAAACCATCTTTTGATCGACTTGGGCTCGGACGACGGCGTGACCGAAGGCATGGGGGCGGAGTCGCCGTCGGGCATCGCCGGCATGGTGGTGGCCTGTTCGGCGCATTACAGCCTGGTGGCCTCCGTGCTCAACACCGACATGCATTTCAGCTGCCGCATCAAGGGCAGCGATGTGACGGGCTCCCTGTCGTGGGACGGACGCGATATCCGGGAAGGCGTGCTCAGCGATTTGCCCGGCCACGTCATGTGGTCGGCGGGCGACACGGTCTTGACGTCGGGCTTTTCCGAGGCCTTTGCCGAGGGGGTGCCGGTGGGCGTCATCGCCGCCACTGAAAAACCGTCGGGGGCCGCGTATGCGACGGCCCGCGTCACGCTCTTCACCCGCTTCGACAAGTTGCCGCAACTGCGTCTGACGAAAATGCGCCGCCAGGAAGAAATCAATCAACTCAAAACCCGCGCAGCGCTATGAACCGACTGGTCAGACATCTCTTGCTGCTCGTGCTCTTCGCGTTGTTGCAGATCTTCGTGTTCAAAGATCTGGGCTGGTGGCATGCCGTGCCTTTGCTCTATGTGTATGCGCTCTTGGTCTGGCCGGCCGACACGCCCCTTTGGCTCCAGTTGACGGCGGCTTTCGTTTTGGGCATGCTCATCGACCTGGCCTCAGACACGCCGGGCATGAATGCGGCCGCGACGGTGTTCGCCGCCTTCGTCCGGCCCTGGTTGCTGAATGTTTTTTCTGCTTCGGACGATGCGCGTTTCTCGCCCGGGGAGCACACGATGGGCTTCGTGCCCTTCTGGAAATATGCACTCTCGCTGGTGCTTATTCACCACACGGCGCTTTTTCTGTTGGAGTCGTGGTCGCTGATTCCGTTCTTCCTCATTGTATTGCGCATCCTGACCAGCGTCTTTCTGACCTCGTTGCTCATCTGGCTCTGTGAGCGCTTCCGCCGTCAGTCATGAGCAGCCGTTCGCTTCATCCGGAAGACCGCGTCAAGGTCCTGATGGCCGTGACGGTGGGGGTGGCATGGTTGTTTTGCCTCCGCCTGGCGGCCTTGCAGCTCTTCACCGACGAATTCGATGCCTATGCCGACAGCAATGCCCGCCTCAAGGAAACCATTATCCCCGAACGAGGCCTGATTTACGACCGAAATGGCCGGCTGATGGTCTACAATTCGCCTTTTTACGACTTGATGGTGACCCCGAGGGAAATGGTCGGCCTCGACACGGCGCTGCTCTGCCACTGTCTGGACACCACGCCCGATTTTTTCGTCAAGCGGATGGCCGACCTGAGCAACCGCCGGCTCAATCCGGGTTATTCCTCCTATACGCCGCAACCGTTCATGCAGCGCTTGACGGCCGGACAACTCGGTCCGGTCTATGAAAATTTCTACCGTTTGCCCGGTTTCTCCCTCAGGGAGCGGTCGCAAAGGGTTTATGTGGTGCCTGTGGCCGCTCACGCCTTGGGCTATGTGGCCGAAGTGGGTCCCGACGACATCGAGCGCGACGCATATTACGCCGCCGGCGACTTCAGCGGCCGTTCGGGGGTGGAGAAAATGTACGAGCAGTCTTTGAGGGGCACCAAGGGGGTCAGGTACCTGCTGCGCGACGTGCGCGGCCGGGTGAAGGGCTCCTATGAAAACGGCATTCTCGACCGGGAAGCCGTGCCCGGCAAGGCGCTCACCCTTTCCCTCGATATGGAGTTGCAGGCCTACGCCGAACATCTGATGCAGGGCAAGCGCGGGGCGGTGGTGGCCATAGAACCCGAAACGGGCGAAATCCTGGCCTATGTCTCGGCGCCGACCTACGACCCGTCGTTGCTGGTGGGCAGCAACAGCGCGCGCAACTATCAGACGCTGCTCGCGGGCGAAGACAAAGTCTTCCTCAACCGTCCGATCCAGTCGAATTATCCGCCGGGCTCGACCTTCAAGCCTCTGCAGGCCTTGATTCTGCAGCAGGAAGGCATCGTGACGGAGCATACGGCGGTGGAGTGTCATCAGGGCTATTATTATGCCGGAAACCGGATGGGCTGTCACAATCACCCGTCGCCGCTGACCCTCTCGCCGGCCATCTCCACCTCGTGCAACGCCTGGTTCGCCCACAATTACCGCCGGATGATGGACGACCCGAAATACGGCTCGGCGGCCCGGGCGCTCGATGTCTGGAACGGGCACGCGGCCACATTTTCCATCGGCCGGAAGACCGGGGTGGACGTGGCTTACGAATATGCCGGTTCCTTGCCGACGTCGGCCTATTATGACAAGATTTACGGCCGGCGCGGTTGGAAAGGAGCCACCGTCTTGTCGAACGGCATCGGTCAGGGAGAAGTGTTGCTGACGCCGCTGCAAATCGCCAATCTTTGCGCAATCATCGCCAACCGGGGCTGGTATCGGACGCCCCATATGGTCAAGGGCATAGAAGGGGAGGCCATCGACACGGCCTATACCGCAGTCCATCGCACGAGCGTTGACGAGGCCTTTTACGAACCGGTGGTGCGCGGCATGCACGGGGCCATGACCGAGTCGATAGGCACTTCGCGGCGGGCGGCGATTCCCGGCATCGACATCTGCGGCAAGACGGGGACGGCCGAAAACCCCCACGGGGCGGAGCATTCCATTTTCATGTGTTTCGCGCCGATGGACACTCCGAAGATCGCCATGGTCGTGTTCATCGAGAACGGCGGCTTCGGCGCCACCTGGGCCGTGCCGATGGGCAGCCTGTTGCTGGAAAAATACTTGAAGGGGAGCATCGCGCCCAACCGCCAAGCGCTGGAGGAGCACATTGCCGGCGCACAATTGCTTTGACGATATGACGAACCGCGATTCCATATGGCGTACGCTTGATTTTCAGGTCATCATCATGTACCTGGTGCTGGTCTTCTGGGGCTGGGCCACCATCTACAGCGCCAGTTACGATTTCGACAGCGCTTCGATTTTCTCTTTCTCGCTGCCTTCGGGCAAGCAGCTCATGTGGATAGGCGTCTCGCTGCTGGCGGGGACCATGATGCTGTCGGTCGATTCCCGATCGTTTTACGACCGGGCCGATTTGATATACATCGGCATGATGTTTCTGCTCTTGCTGACCATTTTCATCGCGCCGGTGACCAAGGGCTCCCGCTCGTGGCTCACCATCGGCGGTTTTTCCGTCCAGCCGGCCGAATTCGCCAAGTTCGCCACCATCTTGGCGTTGGCCAAATATCTGCGCATCAAGGGTTATACGCCGGGCCGCCTTCACTCGAACGCGGTGGCCTGGCTCATCATTCTTTTGCCGGTCATGCTGATTTTCCTGCAGAACGAAACGGGTACGGCGCTGGTGTTTCTGTCGCTGTTTCTGGTGCTTTACCGCGAAGGGATGCCCGGCGTTCTGCTGACTTTTGCCGTCGGCGCGGCCGTGTTTTTCGTGCTGGCCGTCCGTTTCGGCGACGTGATGTGGTGGGAGGAGACGGTGGCCGGCCGGTTCTACGTGCTTTCCATCACCCAAATCATCTTCCTGCTGGTCTTCCGGCTGAAAAATCCGGGCAAGGTGAACATTTGGCGCGTCACGGCGGGCATCCATCTGGGGGTGACCGGGCTCTGTGTGCTGCTCAACGTTCAAGGGGTGCATTTCGATCTCGTGCCCGTGCAGCTGGGCCTGCTGGGGGCTTCGCTTTTGCTGGTGATTTTCCTGTTTTTCAAGAGCGGTTTCAGGGGCTGGCTGCTCACGCTCCTCATCGTCGTGTCGTCGGTGGCCTTCCTTTTTGCCGTGGATTATATTTTCGACAACGTGCTGCAACCTCACCAGCGCATCCGCATCGAAGTGCTGCTCGGCACCGTCGACGACCCCTTGGGCTCGGGTTACAACGTGAATCAGGCGAAGATCGCCATCGGCTCGGGCGGCCTGTGGGGCAAGGGTTATCTTCACGGCACGCAGACGAAACTGAAATATGTGCCCGAACAGCACACCGATTTCATTTTCTGCACGGTGGCCGAAGAATTCGGTTTTGCCGGCTGTCTGCTGCTGACTTTTCTGTATGTCTACCTGATCATCCGTCTGATGCTGATGGCCGAGCGGCAGCGCAATCCGTTTGTCAGGGCTTACGGCTACGGGGTGGCCTCGATTTTCTTTTTCCATTTTCTGGTGAACATAGGGATGGTGTTGGGGTTGATGCCGGTCATCGGCATTCCCCTGCCTTTCTTCAGCTACGGCGGCTCGTCGCTGCTGGGTTTCACCCTGATGCTGTTTATTTTTCTCAAACTCGACGCCGACCGCTTCAGGTATCACTGACGGGGCCGTTCCCCTTGCTGGCTGTCGGCTTGAATACAATTACTAAAATATTTTTCACTATGAAGAAATCTTACGGCTTGACGCTTTGCCTGCTCGCTCTTCTGGCGACCGGCTGTGCCCGCCACGACGAGCACATCACCATTTTCACCATCGGCGACTCGACCATGGCCAACAAACCCTTGGAAAACGACAACCTGGAGCGCGGCTGGGGGCAGGTGCTCGGCAGCTTTTTCGATACCTGCCACGTCACCGTCAGCAACCACGCCCTCAACGGCCGCAGCAGCAAGAGTTTCTTCGACGAAGGCCATTGGCAGCCGGTCTATGACAACATCCAACCGGGTGACTATGTCTTCATTCAGTTCGGTCACAACGATGAAAAGCCCAAGGCCGACCGTCACACCGATCCCGGCAGCACTTACGATGCGCAGCTGAAGTTTTACATCGACCAGACCCGCGAGAAGGGGGGCATTCCCGTTTTGCTCACGTCCATCGTGCGCCGCAAATTCGGCGAGGACGGTTTGCTGACGCCTACCCACGGTGATTACCCGCAGGCGGTGCGCAACGTGGCCGAGGAGACCGGTGTCATCCTCATCGATCACAACGTGCTGTCGAAGTCCTTGGTCGAGCAGATGGGCCCGGAAGACTCCAAGCAATTGTTCATGTGGGTGGAAAAGGGCACCAATAAGGCGGCGCCCGACGGCAAGCAAGACGATACCCATCTCAAGGAGTTGGGCGCGTTGAAGATTGCCGGACTGGCGGTCGACGAGATTGCGGTCAAAATTCCGCGGCTGGCGCAGTATATTTTGCCGTAATCCTTTCGAAGGCCATTTTGCAGGCTTTGGTCTTGATCGGGCTTTGATTCATTCGGCCTTGATTCTCAGGCCGACGGATTCGATGCCTGGCAGGCGGTCGTCGGCCATGGCGGAGACCAGTCTGACGGTCAGGGGCAGATTGAGCCTTGAAGTGTCGGGCTGGTGGTAATAGCTACGGGTGCCCGGGGCGAAAAGGGCCTGCGAGAGGCTCAGGGTGTGTGGGACCGAGCATTTGGTGAAAAGAGAGCCCCAGCCTTCGCCGTTCCAACGGTGACCGGCATCGACCAGCGTCAGGGAAAAGAGTTGCGCGGTCCGGAGGCTTGCCGGGCCGTCGTGCAGGCTGTCGCCGGGGGCTGGCTGTGTGCCGGCGGTGATGAAGGCTTTCAGGTGGAGGTTTTCATAAGGGTAGCGGCCGTCGTGACGGATGATGGTCTCCAAAAGCAGGCGGGCAGGGACGGCTTCGGCTGAAAACCACAGGGTGTCGGCAAAAACGAGGGTGTCGGTGCGCGTCCAGCCGTTTGGGTCCATGCGGAGAAAGCGGTGGTAGCAGACGCCCTCCGGCGTGCAGGCGCCCAACGTCAGCAGCAGGGCGGTGACGGCCGGGACAATCCTTTTGAGGCTCATGGCTGCGGCTGACCGGCTTCAGGACCGGCCGGTTTTCTGTTTTCACCCTTGGGCGGACGCTGGCCGTCTCTGGGCTGACGGTTTTGGCCGTCGTTTTGCGGTCGGTTTTGGCTGTCTCTGGGCGGGCGGTTGTCTTTCTGTGGCCGGTTGTGGCCGTGGCCGTGACGGTTGCGGTCGCCTTTGGGCTGCTGCC
>R18__coassemble_2005_pt1 | contig 15668 bp, 12 predicted proteins | sample R18__metabat2_low_PE_032 | metagenome-assembled genome bin R18
CCCACTTGCTGCCGTCGTAGGTGATCACAAGGTCGGGCGTGGCTCCCGTGTTGGCATCGTACCAGATGTTGATCTGGTCGCCACTGGCCCAGACTTCTTTTATCGACGATGCCTTGGTGACAGGATCGTCGGGACCGATATTGGCCACGGTGATGTTGAGTTGGATGGTGTCGGGATCGTTCTCCAAGTCCGTCTTGTCGCAGGCGGCGAACACCATCGCCAGCGCTGCAATCGCAAAAAAGACCTTTTTCATAATTATGTTAACACTAGTGTCCTATTAATATTGTCATCGAATATACAAAGTTGTTAAATTGTTGATTACAAGGACCTTACAGCGCGTATTGCGTAATCATGTTCCTTATTGTAGGCGTCGATTTCATAATACTTGAGGCCGACAACGTACGCAGCGAGGCGATCGTACTCAGTAGACGCCCAATACTTAGAATAATACTTTCCAACCTGAGTACCGCTGGCAAGAGCGAGAGCAGAATTCAAGCTTGACATATTGTTGTATATCGTTATCAATTCATCTAAGGCCGGTAGATACCACATTGATCCCAATGCTCTACACCATTGTGCCGCTGATGATTTAGATACTATTTTATCGGTATTGGAAACTCCGTCAGTGGTACTGGAAGCACCTATAACAGTTCCTCTATACCCCCATACCCTTGTTGCTTCGGATGCTGCCATTGCCTTGACACGGTCACTGAATGTAAAGAACACAGCTTTAACATCGTCGATATATGCCCATTGAGCCGAAATGCTGCTGATTGGCTTGGCCGCTGTTCCGGCAATGATATGTATGCCATTATCACAAACGAGCGTAGTCAGAGAGGTGTTGCCAGACACGTCTAGCGTAGTGAGGGACGCGTTGTTGGAGCAGTCGAGGGTAGTGAGGAGCGTATTGGAAGACACGTTGAGCTTAGTGAGGGACGTGTTCGGCACGTTGAGCTTAGTGAGGGATGTGTTGGTGGACACGTCGAGTGCAGCGAGGGAGGTATTGCCAGACGCGTTGAGTGTCTCGAGGTTGCTGAAATACTCAATGCCGGCAAGAGAAGCGATATTTTTGCCGCTGCAGTCAATGGCCGTCACGGCTTGGGCTTCCTCTTGGTTTATTTCCCCGTCGCCGTTTGTGTCGAAGTGCTCTACGCAGTATGCTTTGAAGTTTTCATCAGCGAAGGAAATATGATCACGGACGGGACGGACGGAGCGGCCACAGAACTTCTTGTTGTTGGCCACCCAAGTATTGCTCTGGTCCAGATAGAAGTAGAGGGCGTACGCGAACGAGTTGTCGCTATCGACCTTCGTGGCTGAATAATAAAAGCCGCCGCTGCCCTCACTGCCCAAACCGGAGTCAGCGCAGTAGCCGGCAGCAGGAATGAATATGGAATTGGCACAATAATCGCCCGTGCCTGTAATCTTGATTCCTGGGGCGCCGGTGGTAACATATTCTACGGTGCACTTCGACAGGAGATTGTCGAAATCCGTCTTCTCCGGCACTTTCCAACCTGCACCCCAATTGGCACGGGCCATATCAGAATAGGCATGAGTTTTATAATCCGGGTACCCGGTCCGGTCGAAGGTAATGCTTGAGGAAGGATCAGTGCCCTTTACCCAGGATGATCCATTATATACATACCCATCAGTATGTCCCCATGCGAAGTAATAACCGTAGCCTGTGGCTGATTCTGCGCCGATGTTGCTGTATGCCCACTCGCGACCGCCATCCCAAAGCCGAACGGACTCCTGGAAGCTTGAATCGGCTATCTCGTAGTACTTAATCCGAGTAGTACCCTCTGCAATGGTATCGTTGAAAGAATATCCCTGTACTATTCTTTTGTTCAGCTCATCCTTAGTATTGGTGAGGGTGAAAAGGAAATTCTGCTCGCTGTCGCTGTAATCGGCCGTGGCGAAGACGAAGGCGGCTGCACCATTGTAGATGTAGCTTGTAAAACCTGTGACCGCATCGCTCTTGGTGCCTGCGGTGGCTGTGATGGTGTCTGGGCCTACTGTATATCCTTTACCGCTCAGCGGTGTGAACTTGTCGCAGGCGAGGGTGTAATCGGATGCGTCAGTACCTTCCGGGATGTCCGTCACCACCACAACAATCTCGCTGAGACAGGTCCAGTGGTCGATATTGAAGGAGAATTTAAAGGTAGTGCTGCCGAATGTGTAAGAAGGTTTGGAGGCTACCTTCACCCTGCCGTCATACACACACTTTACGTAACCGCTGGAGTGGCTGGGGCGCATGATGCTTCCGGGACCTTTCCACTCGCTGCCGTTGTAAGTGATCACAAGGTCAGGAGTGTCTCCAGTGTTGTCATCGTACCAGATGTAGATCTGGTCGCCAATGTCCCATGCATCCTTCACCGATGCCCTGGTGACAGGCTCGTCGGAGCCGATGTCGGCCACGGTGATGTTGAGTTGGATGGTGTCGGAATCGTTCTCCAAGTCCGTCTTGTCGCAGGCGGCGAACACCATCGCCAGCGCTGCAATTGCAAAAAATATCTTTTTCATACGCGTGTGCAGTTTGACCGAACAAAATTACGAAAACTTTGGGAAATACATTCGGCATTCGTAATGCAATACGGTTTCGGGTCATTTTTTTGGAGTTCTTCGAGGATTTGTCTATTTTTGTTTATGGCTAAAGGGACCTTATATTTTGATCATCGGAACTCGAATGAATAAAAGATACAGTTTTCTTCAATTGCTTCTCACGGTTGTCTTCACCGTGGCGCTTCTGCTCAGCAACATAATAGTCAACAAGCAGATAAGCCTCCCTTTCGGGGCTTCTACCGTGGGGTCGGTCGTCCTCTTCCCGCTGACATACATTCTATCTGATATTTTTTCGGAAGTCTATGGCTACAGGTGGAGCCGCATTACCTGCTATATCGCTTTTGGCATGAATGTCTTTATGGCGCTTGTCTTTGAACTTGTACTGGCCTTGCCGTTCCCTGACACGTTCACCGGCCAAAGCGCTTTCGAGGCAGTTTTGGGAAGTGTGCCGCGGATTACGGCAGCCTCGCTGGTTGCCTATGTGGTGGGAGATTTTGCAAATGACAAGGTTTTTGCCCGGATGAAGAAGAGCCATCCCAATGAAAGCAAAGGATTTGCATTCAGGGCTATCATATCAAGCGTCTTCGGGGAGTTGACCGATTGTACCGTGTTTCTTCCTTTGGCCTTTGCAGGGGTTCTGCCGCTCGCCACACTTGTACAAATGGGCTTGGCTCAAGTGATTGTGAAAATTTCCGTCGAATTTGTCCTTCTGCCTCTTACGGTAGTTTTCACCCGTTTTGTGCAAAGGGCGGAATCGTAAACCATCAAAGCCCCGGCCGCGGGCCGGGCGCCGCGGGAGCGACAAAAAACAAGGTCCTACCTGGCCTAAGCCAGGTTTGGGGCATCGTCCCAATCAAATAAGGCCCCGACATGTCACCTCGTGACATGTCGCTGCTACCCTTCGGCAAAGCCGAAGGGTAGCAGCGACAGGCAGTCGTCGAAGCGGTAAACGGCCGTTTTGCCCACCAGAAGCAAGGCGAAAGACTTGCCGTAGCGGCGCGCATACTCGGCCATCACCTGGCGGCATTCGCCGCAGGGCGTGACCGGGCTGTCGGTCAGCACCCCTTCGGGGCCGCCGGCGATGGCCAGGGCGGCGAAGGGCACCTTCGGGTAGTTGGCGCCGGCCGCAAACATGGCGGTCCGCTCGGCGCAGAGGCCGGCCGGATAAGCCACGTTTTCCTGATTGGCCCCGATGACCGTCGTGCCGTCGTCCAGGAGTACGGCCGCCCCGACGTGAAACTTGGAATAGGGGGCATAAGCTTTCTCCATAGCCCTTACGGCTGCTTCGGTCAGGGCTTTTTCGGCCGGGTTAAGTTCCGAAGGGTCGGTGTAGACCCGGTAATTGAATGAATGCGTTTTCTCTTCCATAGGTTTTACAGGTCAAGGGCCATGATGTAATCGTTCATATAGAAGCCACCGCCGATGGGGAAGTCGCCCTGACGGTCTTTTCGCATGCCGAGATGCTCGTAAAACCCTACGGCCGGATTGTTGCGGTTGACGTTGAGCTCCAGGCGCAGCGCCTTGCCCGCTGCATCGAGGCGGACGGCTTCGACGATGCAGTCGAACAATTGCCGCCCCAGTCCGCTTTTCTGACATTCGGGCAAAACGTAAATCTTTTCCAGATGAAAACAAGGGCGTCCGTCGCTCAAACACCCGTCGCGGCGGTAGGAAACATAGCCTTGTCCGTCGCAGATATAAAAGGTGTGCCCTTCTTCGGTCATCTGTCTGAGGAGACTGTCAGCAGAATACATCATCTCCATCATATATTCCATCTGGGCAGGCGGGAGAATGTCGCGGTAGGTATGCCGGAAGGCCTTGTCGGCCAGGGCTCTGATGGCAGGGATATCGTCGGTGCCGGCTTTTCGTAACATAGGCGTATCGGATTTATTCGAATTGGAAGGAGAGGACAAACAGGCGGGAGGTCATCCGGTCGAAGGCCTGGGTATAATGGAGGAAGGGAATGCTTCCTTCGTCGAGGCGGTCGTGTTCGAAAACGTCGTTCAGCCCCAGACAGAATTTCACTTCGGGCACCAGTTTGAAGTAGGGCAGATAGAGGTCGCAGCCGAAGCCGAATTCCCAGTATAGATTCAGCCGCTTCAAGATGACGGGCTCCTGTTTGCGCGACCCCACGTCGATGCCCAGGCTGGGACCGGTGATCAGGTACGGACGGAAATTGTTGGTCCGCGCGCCCCGGTAGCGGACGCTCAAGGGAATCATCACATAGTTGGAGCGGATGGTCGAGTAGACCGCCTCGGCGTCGGGCGCATCGGAAATCAGCGCAATCTCTTTCGACCCGAAATTGATCGACGGGCTCAGCCGGAGGCTCAGGAAATCAGCCACGCGCAGGTCGGCCAGAACGCCCACCGTAAAGCCCGGCGTGTAAGACGGAATCGAACCGAACCACTGATGGCCGTCTTCGTCGATGAACCCGGAGTGCTCGATCTGCAGATTCTGCACGTGGGTGCCGACGAAAAAGCCGAAATGGTAGAGGCGCAGGTCTTCGTAGGGAAGATACTGCACCCGGCTTTTTTGTCGGTTCTGTGCCGCTCCATGGCCGACCGTCAGGGCCAGAAGCAACAGCGTCAGTATGTTTTTTGCCCGGTTCATCATCAACTATTAACGAAAAATCCGGAGATTTATTGCCGAATCTTTCGCAAGAGTGAAAAAAACGCGTACATTTGCCTTTGAATTATTAACCCGAGCCGCAAGGCTCCATAAATCAAACTTACTATGGCATACGTTATCGGTGAAGACTGCGTGGCTTGTGGAACCTGTATCGACGAATGTCCCGTAGGTGCTATTTCAGAAGGTGATATTTACAAAATAGATCCGGAAATGTGCACCGAATGCGGCACATGCGCGGATGCTTGCCCCTCAGAGGCCATCCACCTCGGCTGAGACTGACGTCTCCCGGACAAGTCCAAACGACCTCGCTTGAAATCAGGCGGGGTCGTTTTTTGTCTCCGAAGGTGAAAGCAAGGCCCGGCAACGCGCGGGGTCGTCCAAAATTTCGATGGCCCGGCGCAGCGTCGGGTCGTCTTTCAGCCCCTGCTCGATTTCGCCGCGCTGGTAGTAATAGCGCAAGACAATCTCCGCCGAGAGCAGCGGTTCGATTTCTTTGCGGAGCAGTTGCAGGTCGAAGGCCAGGTCTTTCGACAGCTGTTTCTCCAAAGCGGAAAACGCCTCCTTCACGCTGTCGTAGTAGCCTTCAACCTTCAACACCCGCTTGAGCTCCTTCATCAGCAGTTGGCTGCGCATGTCGTAACTGATGCCCCGCTCGGTGACGTAGCGGCAGAAATCTTCGTAATCCTCATCCGACAGGGCGAATTCGCTGACGGGCGGAATGGAGGCGTGCCGGCGGAAGTAAAGGTTGGCGTAATCGAAGAAGTATCGGTTGACGGAAAGCTGATAAGCCAGTGAAGAATAGTCCTCCGTCTTGACTTCCACGTCGGGCAGGATGCCGCCGCCGTCGCGCACCGTGCGTCCGTGGCGGGTCAGGAAATCGGTCGACAGGCTGTCGGGAATGCGCCCCACGCTGCCGTCGGCATTGCGGTTGGAATAATCGATGGCCTGGATGCAGCGGCCCGAAGGGATATAATATTTGGCCGTCGTGACTTTGAGCAGCGCGTTGTAGGGCAGTTCGCGGGTGGATTGGACCAGCCCCTTGCCAAAGGTGCGCGTGCCGATGATGACGGCCCGGTCGAGGTCTTGCAAGGCGCCCGAGACGATTTCCGACGAGGAGGCCGTGCCGCTGTTGACCAGGACGGCCAGCGGCATGGCCGTGTCGACGGGTTCGCGCATGGTTTTGTAAATGCGGTCGTCGAGGCGGTCGCGCCCCTTGGTGGTGACGATGGGCTCGCCTTTGGGCACGAACATGTTGCAGATGGATACGGCCTCGGAGAGCAGGCCGCCGCCGTTGCCCCTGAGGTCGAGAATCATTTTTTCCGCACCCTGCGCCTTGAGCTCTTTGAAGGCATGCAGCACTTCGTTGTAAGCCTTGTCGGTGAAGCTGCTCAGATAGATGTAGCCGGTCGTGGGGGCCACCATCCCGTAATATTTCACCTGGTCGACCACGATGCGTTGCCTGACCACGGTTTTTTTCAAGAGTTTCTTTTCGCCTTCGCGGCGGATGAGCAATTTGACTTCGGTGTTGGGCTCGCCCCGCAGGCGCTCGCTGGCTTCGCTCACGCTTTTTCCGGCCATTTTTTCGCCGTCTATCTCGACCAGTTCGTCGCCGAATTGCAGGCCGGCGAGCTGGGCGGGCATGCCCTCATAGGGCTCGGAGACGATGATGCGCTTGTCTTGTTGGGAAATGACGGAACCGATGCCGGCATATTCGCCCGTGGTGATGAATTGCAGGTCGGAAACGTCGTCTTCGCTATAGAATTCGGTGTAAGGATCATAGGCCGACAGCATGCCGTCGATGGCGCTGTAGAACACTTCTTCCACATCGGTCGTGTCTACATAGGCGCTTTCCAGTTCGCGGAAGATGTAGTGGAGGATGTCGAAATATTTGGTCGTGGTGAAATTCCGACCCTCGCGCTCGTCGTTGCCCGCATCGCCGCTCTGCCGGGCCCACAGGGACGGCGGCAGGAGCAAGGCCAAGGCCAGCAGGGCGCAGACAAGGCCACAGCGCAGTTTTTCGTCGGTATCAGAATTTTTTTTCATCTTCTTTTTCATTTTTCTCTGCAAAGATATTGCATAATTCGAAAATGGCCACTACTTTTGCACCGCTTTCGAAAAGAAAGCCACTGCTTCAATAGCTCAGTCGGTTAGAGCACCTGACTGTTAATCAGGGGGTCGTAGGTTCAAGTCCTTCTTGAAGCGCAAAAAAGCGAAGCACTTACCCAATGGTAAGTGCTTCGCTTTTTATGTCTGACCAAGAAAATCCTCGGACCGGATTATCTGTGGGAGAATTCGCAGCCGCAGAAGGTCTGGTTGTACATGCAGCGCTCTTTGATGAGCCGGTTGCGGCGTTCCTGCAGGCCGCCTTTGCGCCAATTGCGGTTCCACCAGATCACGTCCGGGAAATGGGCCGTGGCCCATCGGCCGGCTTCGTCGACCTGCTGCAGGTCTTTCCATCGGGAGGAGGCCAGGGTAGTGGTGAGCAGGCGGTAGCCGTTTTCCTGGGCGAAACGGGCGGCCCGCAGCAGGCGGAAACGGAAGCAGGCGGCACAGCGGGCGCCCCGTTCGGGTTCGTGTTCCAACCCCTTCACCGCTTCCAGCCAGGCGCGGTGGTCATATTCGTCGTCGAAGGTCTCCCAGCCGTAAGAGCGGGCATAAGTTTTGAGTTCTTCATGCCTGAGTTCGTATTCGGCTTGCGGCACGATGTTGGAATTGCTGAAAAAAATGCCGGGCTGCCAAGCTTCCAGGCTCATCCACTCCAATATGGCCGACGAGCAGGGCGCGCAGCAGCAGTGAAGCAGCACGCGGTCTCTCTGAGGGTCGAACCCTTCCGGCAGTTCAAGATCGGCTCCTTTTCTTTGCATGGCGACAAACGGGTGGGACCCCCCGGGCCCCAAAGGATATATATAAGGTGGTGATCATTTCAGCTTGCGGTGTTCAAACGGTTTTCAGCAGCCGCAGGGCCTCCTCGCGGTCTTTGGCCAGTTGCGCCGAGAGCGATTCGGTGGAGCGGAATTCCTGCTCTTCCCTGAGAAAACGGCAGACCGAAACGGTGATGTGACGGTCATATATGTCGTCGGCAAAGTCGAAAATATTGACCTCGATGCTCCGTCCGTCGCCGTTGTGGAGCGTGGGGCGGTGGCCTATGTTCAGCATGCCGTCAAATGAGCCCTGATGGTCAATGCTTACTTTGACGGCGTAGACGCCGTCGGCCGGAAGGAGTTTGTCGGCTGAGTCGGGGAGGATGTTGGCGGTGGGGAAGCCGATGCGGTGACCGTTTTCAAAGCCGCCGACCACCCGGCCGCTGATACGGTAAGGATAGCCCAGGGCTTCGTTGGCTTCGTCGATGCGGTGGGCGAGCAGTGCTTCGCGGATGGCCGACGAACCGATGGGGGATGCTTCGGCGCTTGACGTGTCACGGGTCAAAGCTTCGGCCCGTATGACGTCGATGCCCAGGGTCCGGCCGCAGCGGCGGTAGTCTTCGAAACTGTCCATATCGGGTTGCGGCCGGCCGAAACGGTGGTCGTAGCCCATCAGCAGCGATTTGACGTGAAATTGTCCGGCTAGAACGTCGCGCATGAATCCGGCCGCCGTCAAAGAGGCGAACCCGGGGGTAAACGGCAGGATGACCACGTGGTCGATGCCGCATTCCTTGAGCAGCGACTGCTTTTCCGCGTTGTCGGTCAAAAGCGGAAGGGCGGTCTGATGCAAGACTTTCCGGGGGTGGGGCCAAAAGCTGATCACCAGCGACGGCAGGCGCTGTCCGGCCGCCGTTTCCCGCAGCCTTTTGAGCAGGAAGCGGTGTCCGCGGTGAACGCCGTCGAAGAAGCCGACCGTGGCCACGCATCCGCCCTTCAGGGCCTGAAGCGTCGCAGCGGAACAACAAGAGGTGAAGTCGGTCGGGGTCATGGCGTTATTTGCGCGCAAAAATACAGAGTTTTGACCGAATGGACAAAACTCCTGTACCCTCGTCTTTTTGACCCCGCGCACGTAGCCATTATGTTTGTAACATAATGCTGCGAGCATAATTTTTCGCAAATGTCTGGCTGCAGGTCGGATTTGTCCGTTTCACAAATATTGTGTAATATTGCAGCCGAAATGCCGTCACGCCCGGTCCGGGCCGGCAGCCGACAAGGTTCCTTAGCTCAGTTGGTTAGCAGCATCTGACTCATAATCAGAGGGTCGTAGGTTCAAGCCCTACAGGAACCACATTGAAAAAAGAAGCACTTACGGAAACGCAAGTGCTTCTTTTTTTCAGGCTTGAACCTCAAATGTGAGTCGGCCTTTTTTTGGTGAATCGGCTGGGATTCGAACCCAGGACCTACAGCTTAGAAGGCTGTTGCTCTATCCAGCTGAGCTACCGATCCCCGTTTGAGCTGATGCAAAGCCGCGTTTGCGATTTTGCGCCGCAAAAGTAATGCTTTTTGCCGAAACGGCAAAATCAGAATTCGCTGACGGCCTGCTGTCCGTCGGCCCAGGCAATCATATTGACGACCAAGTAGTTCCAATTTTGGAATCCGGGGTTGATGATGCCTTCGCCGCTTTCGGGGTCGTAATATTCATGCAGAGCGCCGTTGCGTTCGATGTCTTGTCCGTAAAGCATCACCGTGCGGCTGACCAGGTCGCGGGCTTCGCGCTCCAGGCCGTAACGGACCAAGCCGCGGAACACCATATAGTTGGAAATGCCCCAAATCGGCCCGTTCCAGTTGGAGGGGTTGTGCGTAGCCTCGAGGTTGTACATTTTTTCTGTTTTGGCAAGGGTCCTCACGCCGTACGGGGCCAGGAAAGCCGCTTCGCAACAAAGGTTTTCCCTGACCATCCGCTCGGCCTGCTCCGGCGTGGCGATGCCGGCCCACAAGGGCATGAAACCGGTCCACGAGCCGATGCGCTGGATGAGGCAGGGGTAATTTCTCGGCCCGCCTTCGTGCAGCAGGAACGGATGGCCGAAAAACAATTGTTCGCGCGGACGGGCCGGGAGCAGGTTGATGTCGACGGAGTAGAACATCCCGTCGCGTTCGTCCCAGCAGTAAGTCCTGACGGCTTCGGCCAACTTTTCCGCTTCGTCGGCGAAACGTTGCGCATCTGCGGCTTGGCCCAGCCGGTCACTCAGATATGAGGCGGCCAGCAGTTCGCGATACATCAGGCAGTTGAGGTAAATGGAAGCCGAGCTCCCGGCCGGACGGAAGAAGGTGGCGGGGTCGGTGTCGACGCCGATGGCCATGTCGTCTTTCCAATAATACAGGCCGGTCTCTTCGTGACGGTAGTGCGTCTTGTAGGCATCGAGGAAGGCGGTGATGCGGTCATAATATCCGCTCAGCCAAGAAGCGTCGCCGCCCGACTGACGGGTGAGGAAAGCGGCGTGCTGGGCCAGGACGGGTTTGTGCATGTTCGTTTCGAAGGGCTGCTCGGGCCGGACCAGCCGGGGATCGGTCGAGGCGTCGATGCCGATGGGCATATAGCCGTCGGGGTCGGTGTAGGCCAGGAAATTCAACACGCAACCCCTTTCGTAGCGGAGCGCTTCGGCCCGGTCAGCGTCGCTGCCCGCTTGGGCGAGAATCTGCTCCAGCGCGACGTTGCTGAGCCAGGAGTCCCAGTCCCACAGGACCTTGGCGTAACTTTTGCTGCCCGGAGCGAGGTAGGGGCTGACGAAGGCGCCGTCACCTCCTTCGCGATACATTTCCTTGAAATCGCTGCAGACGTGGTCGGTGCAGAGGCGGGCATAATGACGGTAGTCGCGGCCTTGAAGATGCCAGCAGCATTGCTCGGAGAGCTGCCCGGCGCGCACCTCGATGAAGTTGTCGCCGCTTTGGAGCGTGACATCGTCCCAGACGATGCGGTGAAGGTCGTCGGCCGGCTTCGTGCCGATTTTCTGACCGTTCAGCCACAACGTGGCCTGCGGCAGGGTGGTGTAGACCCTGACCGACGTTTGCGCGAAGGTCCGTTGCACGAAGCGTTGGCTGCAAAGGTGCAACATCGGCGCCTCCGTCCAGTTGGCCTGATAGAAATAATAGGCGTCTTTCAAGGTCTTCCGGTCGTAAGTGACCATTCCCTTGTCGTTGCGGCCGGGCGTATCGCCCTCGTCCTTGATGCAGCTCTGCATATCGGAAAATTGCCAGATGGCCTTGAAAGGAAGATATTTGCGGGTTTTCAAAGCCGCCCAGTAGCCTTCGTGGCAGATGGCTTGGTATTCTTCGGGGTGGAACGTGCCGGGGAATTTTTCTTCACCGGCATGAACGGGGTCGGCGTGTTGAAGCGGACTGCCGCCGCGGCCGTATTCCGAAATGCCGGTCGGATGACCGGTGGCGTGGGCCTCGTCGAAAAAGCCGGCCGCCTGTTGCTCCGATTTGTCCCAGGCGAAATATTTGTTCCAGCCCACCACGTCGCAACAGGGCTCGTAGGCTTCCTGCCCGCTGCAGATGGCCGCCGCCGTAGGCCGGGTCGGGTCAAGCGAATGGAACAAATCGTTCAGCGTCGTCACGAAGGGCACAGGCGGGTCGTAGGCCAGCAGTTTGCCCTCGTCTTCAACCAGAAGTTCGTTGAAGAGGCCCCAGAAAACGATGCTCGGATGGTTGAACTTTTGGTAAACCAGCTCCTTGGCGCATTGCAACGCGTTTTCTTCCACCGCCTTCATATAGCCCGTAAACATATAGCCGCCGGGGCCGCAGAAGGGGATTTCCGTCCAAAGGGCTATGCCCAGTGAGTCGCAGATTTCGTAAATGCGCTCGTTGTGGGGATAGTGGGCCAGCCGAAGGAAGGTGGCGCCGCTCTGATCAATCAATGCCTTGTCACGCTGATAAGCTTCTTCGCGCAAAGCGCTTCCATAGCCCTGGAAGTCGTCGTGGCGGTTGAAGCCGTGCAGGTCGTAAGGCCGCCCGTTCAGGAAAAAGCCTTCCTCGCTGTCGACGCTGACCGATCTCAGCCCGAACGATTGAGTGACCCAGTCGACCACTTCGCCGCCGCGCAAGAGTTCGGCCGTCAGGGTATAGAGGTATGGCGAGGCTTTGCCCTGCCACTTGTGGGGATGAGCCCATTTCAAGGGGATGACGGCGGCTGTCCCCTCCACCGGCTGTTCGACGGCCGCCACCTGACGGCCCCGGGCATCGGCCACCGACAGACGCAAGCGGCACTCGCCGGCCCTGCTTTCGAGCGACAGAAATGTCTCCACTTCCAATTCCGCCTGCCGGTCCGTCAACGTTTTCTGACGGACCAATACGCCCGGCGACGCATAAACGCAAGGGTTGATGCAATCTTTATCCGTCACCAGCAGATGTACGGGGCGGTGCAGCCCACCGCAGACGTTGAAATCGCCGCTGATGGGGAGCACGTCGGTGCGGTAGGCATTGCTCACGAAAACTTCCAGCAGATTGTCGCCCGGATGGACCGCGTCGGTGATTTCCAGACAGAAGGCCGTGTAGCCGCCTTTATGTTCGCCCACCGTGCGACGGTTCAAAAACACCGTCGCCACCGAATTGGCCCCTTCGAAATAAAGGAAGAGCCTGCGTCCGGCCATCTCGGGCGTGACGGTGAGCGTCCGCTGATAGGCACGGGCATCACGGTCGTAGCGGTAGGCTTCTCCCGGCGCATAGTCGACGTTCCAAGTATGGGGCAAGGTCACCGTGTCGCCCGTATATCCCCGCTGGCAACGGTAGAGCGGCTTGACCGTCCAAGCGTCGGTCAAAAGGATGTCCTGCCGGTCGACGGCCGCCTCGCAGACCGCCGGGACGAAACACAAAAGCGCAATAAGGGGAAGCAGGTGATTTTTCATATGCGTTGAGAAGATGAATATTCGTTGAAGGATGATGATGCGAATGATGAATCTCTCACAAAGATAATATCAAAGCCGGGCGATAAAAAATCCTGATGTCCGGAAAGTTCGTATATTTGTCGGATAAGAAAATTTTGAAGCGCTATGAAAAAATTACTGAATCTTTTAATAATCACCTTGTTTATGACTTCGTGCAGCGAAAAAGCCCAGAAAGTCCTGATTCTGTATTATTCCCAGACAGGCGTCACCAAAACCGTGGCCACCGAGCTCCAGGCCCAGACGGGAGCCGACATCTGCTCCTTCGACGTGGTTCAACCCTACGACGGTACTTTTGACGAAACCATCCAAAGATGCCTCGGCGAACAGCAACGCGGCTTTGTGCCGCCGTTGGCGCCGCTCGGCTGCGACCTGTCGCAATATGACGTCGTTTTCCTCGGTTATCCAATCTGGTTCGGCACCTACGCCACCCCGGTGAAGGCCCTCCTGGAAACGGAAGATTTCGCCGGCAAGACCGTCGTTCCGTTCAGCACCTTCGGCAGCGGCGGTCTGCAGCCGAGTGTGGCCGACCTTCGCGAAGCGCTCCCCGCCGCCCTGGTCAAAAACGGCTACGGCGTGCGTGAGGCCCGTCTCTATGCCATCCAAGACGAGCTCAACCGTTTCCTGATTGAAAACGGATGGAAGGCGGGCGAAATCAAGCCTCTGCCCGACTACTCGGAAGAAACCCCGGTGACGGAAGACGAAGCGGCCGTTTTCCACGCGGCCTGCGACAGCTATCAGTTCCCCTTGGGCGTCCCCGTGACCTGCGGCAGCCGCCAGACCGACTCGAGCACCGATTATGTGTTCACCGCCCGCAACGTCAACGAAGACGGCACGGCCAGCGTGAGCAAAATTTACGTCACGGTCATCTCAGGCCGCTCACCCGAATTCACGCAAGTGGTCCGCTGAAAAACGCTCAGTCTTTTTGCATACGCGCCATGAAGGCTCAAGACATTCAGAACATTGTTTCCGCCCAGCGTGAATATTTTCTCTCGGGCGCGACGTTGCCCGTGGCCTGGCGCATCTCGCAGTTGAAGAAGCTCAAGCAGGCGGTCATCAGCAGAGAGGCCGAACTTGAAGCAGCCCTGGCCGAAGACCTGGGCAGAAGTGCCGTAGAAGCTTATCTTTGCGACATCGGCCCGATCATCGTGGAAATCAATGAGACCATCAGAGGTCTTCGCCGCTGGGCGCGTCCTGAAACCCGTTTCAGCGGTCTGATGTGCTTCCCGAGCATCACGACCAAAGTGTACAAGATGCCCTACGGCGTGACGCTCATCATCTCACCGTTCAATTTTCCGTTGCTGTTGACCCTGGGCGTGCTGACGGCCGCCATCGCCGGAGGCAACACAGCCGTTTTGAAGGCCAGCTCGAAATCACCGGCCTGCACGCGGGCTTTGGCGAGGCTCATTGAAGATACCTTTCCGAAAGACTACGTGACGGTGGTCGACGGTGGGCACGACGTGGCCGATATTTGTCTGGAGCAGCGTTGGGACAAGATTTTCTACACCGGTTCGCCCAAGGTGGCCAAGCACGTCATGGCTCAGGCCGCAAAGAACCTCACGCCGGTCGCCCTCGAACTCGGCGGCGAAACCGGCAATTGGTGCATCGTCAGAAAAGATGCCGACTTGAGGGACGCTGCCCGGAAGATTGCTTTTTTCAAGCTGCTCAACGCCGGTCAGATTTGCATCAACATCAATCAGTTAGCCGTGGCGCAGGAAGTGGCAGAGGAATTTCTCGAGTGTCTGAAAGCTGAGTTTGTCAGGCAAATCGGCCTGGAAGCCCCGCTGAATCCCGAATATCCTAAGTTGATTACTGCCGCTGCCTATGATCAATGCGCCGCGCTGGCGGATGAATACCGCGGGCGCATCGTTTTCGGCGGGACGGGTGATCCGCAGTCGCGGAAATTTTCGCCGACTGTCATTTATCCCGTCGGCAAGGACGAGCATATCGTGCAGCACGAACTTTTCTGCCCCCTGCTGCCGGTGGTTCCTTTCAAAGATTCGGAAATCGATGCGCTGCTCGACACCATTGCCCGCCGCGAGCATCCGCTGGCTCTTTATGTCTTCACGCGCCGTCGCCGCTGGGCGGACAGGGTCATGAGCAGCCAGCAGTTCGGCGGAGGCTGCATCAACGAAGTTTGCGTGCACCTGATGGTGAAAGGCGTGCCTTTCGGCGGCACCGGTCATTCCGGCATGGGGGCTTATCACGGCGAATGGGGTTTCCGCGAATTCACTCATCCCCAGACCGTCCTGCGCGGCGCCACTCATCTGAACCTGCCTCTGCGGGAACACCCGTACGGCGGAAAATCCGAGTCGGCCAAACTCGCCATCCTCCGCAAATTCGAGCGCTAGGCGCCAGCGCCTTCGGTAGTCCGCCCGAATCTCGGTGCACGAAAAGCTTGATTCGTGCATCGAGAATGGTCCGCGACAAAAGGTACCCCTGCCCGAAGGGCCTGCAGACAGGGCACCCTTCCACTCCTTCAAATCTCGGTGCACGAAAAGTCTGATTCGTGCATCGAGAATGGGCCGCGGGCCCGTCACCATCTGTCGCCACCCGATGTTACCCCCGTCTGAGCGGCCTGTAGGCGGCCCGCCGATGCCGCTCCCATCAGATGCGGTCGTCCACCAAAATCTCGGTGCACGAAAAGCTTGATTCGTGCATCGAGAATGGTCCGCGACAAAAG